>UMFT01047842.1_pt1 | contig 25534 bp, 17 predicted proteins | sample 1965081 | NCBI WGS metagenome assembly UMFT01 (sample SAMEA4836053, study PRJEB28245) | human gut metagenome | biome: gut microbiome; material: fecal sample | place: Denmark | collected 2008
TATTTATGTCCAATCCCTTCTAAAAATACTGTAACAAAAAGATAGAGAAAAGTTCACCCTACAAGTGTTTAAAGGTTGATTTATCCCTATCTATTTTTATATATTCGGTACTTTATGTACCTTTTTTATTTGCACTTTTTAGTACAATTTGTACTTTTTAATTGAGTGTAAACGCATACATCTAACTTAAACGTAATTTATGTTACTATATAGTCAAATTAGTTTACTTTTATTTAATGGGAATATAACCATAGTTTTTAGTGGATTGAAATAGGATTGAGAGTTTGATAGAGTAATGGATATTAGGGGATTTTTATGAAGATAATAGATAATGATTTGACAATTCAAGAAGTGTGTGGGCGTATTGGTGGGTATCATCGGTGTTCATTGGAGGATGGATATCCCTTTTTATATGTGAGTTTAAAATTTCAAGAGATTTTTGGTTGGTCCAAAGAAGAGATTGAAACTCGATTTGATAATAAATTAATGAATATGGTGCATCCAGAGGATAGAGAGATAGATTTATTCCATTCTGTCTTTCGTTTATTAGGAAAAGATGGATATCACTATGTAAGTGAGAGTATAGAGAAAGAGGGAAATTCTATACTGCATGGACATATTTCGGATGTGACAGAGTTTATTCGAGAAAAGGAACAGAATAATATCTTATCGGCTTTGACTATGGATTATACTTCTTTAGTGCTTTGTGACTTGAAACAAGATACGGTTGAGGTTATTAAGCAGGATGCGAGTTGTGCTGAAATGAATTGGCATAGTTATAGTGAGAGTTTAAATTATTTCTATGATAATGTACTGATGAAGGATTCTTGTCCAAATTATATGGATATTTTATCAAATGAGTCTTTAATGCGTACATTAAAGGAACAGGGTTCTTTAGAATGGCATTTTCAAATTGTTCCGGATGAGAATGGAATTTCGAATTTAGGGGCAAGGGCAGTATTTCTATATGAGGATTTGAATCATTTTAAGATTATAATGGGTTTTCGTCCAATTGATGAAATTGTAAAGAGGGAAAAAGTATTAGAACTTCAAAGAGAGATTATTGAGGGTCTTGGTAAAGAATATTTTTCCGTATTATTGTTGGAGTTGGATAGTGGTCAAATCTTTTCCTATCGTGAAGTCGGTGAGAATGGTAAGCGTATTGCGGATTTTTGTCGTAAATATGAAAATCAGTGGTGTGCATTATTGCCGGCTTATGCCGATGAGATTGTGACGGATGAAAGTCGTGAAAATTTCTTAGATCAGCTTTCGTTAGATGCGTTATGTTCAAATCAAGATGATTTTTCAATGACCTATGAATTTAAAATGGGTGATCGTATTCTTTATCATCAGACACGTATTGCGTATGTTTATAAAAAGGATCGTAGTCGTGTGGCGGTGATTGGTACAAGAAACATTGATGATTTGATCAAGAAGGAACGTATGCAGGAGGCAAAATTAAAAGAGGCATATATTGTGGCGGAAGAGGCGAATAAGGCGAAAACGGATTTCTTAAACAATATGTCGCATGATATTCGTACGCCTATGAATGTGATTCTTGGCTACAATGAGTTGATGAAGCAGTACTTGACAGATCCAATCCTGGTGGATTATCAAAATAAGATTGAGCAGAGTGGTAAGCTATTACTTTCAATCATTAATAATGTGCTGGATATGGCGCGTATTGAGAGTGGTAAGATGGTTGTCGAAGAAAGAGCCGAGCAAATCGGGATTGTAGTTGAAGAAATCGAGAACGTATTCGAGTCGAGTGCACAAGAAAAGAATATCGTATTTACAACGAGTGTGGATGTTGATCATACACATGTGTTGTGGGATGGTTTTAAGATTCGTGAAATTTTAATGAATCTAGTGGGCAATGCGTTTAAGTATACGCCTGAGGGTGGTCATATTGCGATTGATGTGAAGGAACTGAATTGTACAAGATCGGGTTATGTCAGGATTCAAACGCAAATCAAAGATACGGGTGTTGGTATGAGTGAAGACTATCTTCCAACTTTATTTGATTCTTTTTCTAGAGAATACAATACAACGATTGGAAAAGTGTCGGGTACAGGTCTTGGTATGGCGATTGTCAAGAATCTTGTGGATATGATGGATGGAGATATTTGTGTAAAGAGTAAGCTGGGTGAGGGGACTTGTTTCACTCTTACTTTTGAGCATAGAATAGCGGATGAGGATTCTATAGAATGGAATCAAGAATTAGATGTTCTGGATGAAAAATCCATCTTAGAAGGCAAGCGTGTTTTACTTGTGGAAGATAATGATTTAAATGCCGAGATTGCGATGGCCATACTTGAACAGAGTGGTCTAGTGTTGGATCGTGTTGAGGATGGTTTAGCTTGTGTAAATCGGTTGTCTGAAGTGGATGCAGATTTGTATGATTTGATTTTGATGGATATTCAAATGCCAAATATGAATGGGTATGAGGCGACTAGAAGAATTCGTGAATTTGAGAATGTAAAAAAGGCAAGTATTCCAATTCTAGCTATGACGGCCAATGCGTTTGAGGAAGATAAGAAAATGGCCATAGAAGCAGGTATGAATGGGCATATTTCTAAGCCAATTGATGTGAATGTATTGGAAAAGCAGATCATAAACATATTCAAAAAAGTGTCTTAATTGACACTTTTTTCTATACAAGGTATATATTTGCGGTTTATAATGTGGGTAGTTCGATGCAAAGGAGTGGTAATATATATGAGATTTTTTGATTACATTGATACTATCGAAAAGCCTACAATTGAGAATATTCGAGTTATATATAAGGCTGTAAATGAGAAGTATGATGATCTCATAGACATGGCACTGGAGCCGAATAGTAAGAATTATAAAAAGTGGGTTCAGAATATGGAGTGTTTAAAAAAATCTGAAAACATGATGATTGATTGTATTGGCAATAAGCAGATTACAGATACAGAGTGGTTAGAACTTATGTATAATATTTATCGTTATCAAGTTAAATATGGTGGTTTAAAATACCTTACAATTGAATTATAGGAAAGAACAGAATTCGTAATGAATTCTGTTTTTCTTTTGTACATTTTAACAATTCTGTTGCACTTTTTAATCGAGTTTATTTCGGGGGGGGGACACATATATAACCAAAAAGTATAATATGTAAGTAAATACGTAGGATATAAAATATTTAACACAAAATAAATATAACCATTGTAATTTAGGTATTTGAAAAATGATTGTAAGGCGCGTAATATGTAGATTACCAAAAGTTAGTGAATCTTAAAATGTTTGATAGGTAAGGGGTATTTGATGTATTTATGAATACATTATTGATAATTTGTGCAATATTTTTTTACTAAAGTGGTTTACAAGTTTACAAGGTGGACTTTTTTTTGCTAACTTGAAGTAAGCGTTACCAATGAATACAGGGGTTAGATATGGAGAAGAGAGATTTAAAGCATTTGAGTCGTAGTGAGTTGGTGGATGTCATTTGCGAGATGAAAAAGGATACTACAAATTCAAATGATTTAACAATGGAAGAAATAGAATCGGAGCAGAAGCGATTAAGGGATAGGGCTGTATATCGTAAGACTTTAAAGGGGACGATTGGTATATTGGTTGTAGTAGCTGCCATTTCTGTTTTAGTAGCTACTTTATGGATGCCCGTATTATCTATTTATGGCTATAGTATGTCTCCTACTTTAGAACAGGGGCAGTATGTTGTTTCTGTAAAGGATACAAAATTAAAGTCGGGAGATATTGTAGCTTTTTGGCAGGGAAATAAGTTGTTGGTAAAACGCGTTATTGCAGGTCCTGGTCAATGGGTAGATATTGATGTGAATGGCAATGTGAGTGTGGATGGTAAAGCATTGGATGAAAAGTATCTTAATGAAAAAGCTTTAGGAAATTGTGATATTGATCTTCCGCACCAGGTGTCTGAATCGCATTGGTTTTTAATGGGTGATAATAGGGATACTTCTATAGATTCTAGAAGTAGAGCAATTGGAGATATTTCGAAAGAACAAATAGAGGGGCAGATTATTTTTAGAATTTGGCCTTTTGATCAAATAGGAAGTGTAAAGTAGGTGAGAGAGTATGGTTTCGGAATATATAAAAAAACTACTTAAGGATAAAGCACGGTTAAAGAAATGGAAAAGAATCACTTTAGCCCTTTCTTGCGTGGTTGTTTTTTGCGTGGTTTATGCACTAACTCTTCCTGCCATTACTTTAGAGGGTAAGACCATTTGCGGAATGGAAGAACATACTCATACTGAAGAGTGTTATCAAGATGACAAGTTAATTTGTGATAAAGAAGAACATCAACATACTGAAGATTGTTACGAAAAAGAAGAAGAACAGCCTGTTGATGAAGAGAATGAAGAATTGAATGAGCCTGAAGAAACTGTGCAGCAGGATACACAAATAACATCTCAGGAAGAAGGGAAAGTGTCTGAAGATGAACCAAAGATGGTTGAAGATCAAACGACTACAGAACAAACGGATTATCAATTAAAAGATAGTGATATCACTTCAATTGAAGTGAATTATAAAGATGCGAATGGGCATTGGCAAAAAGTAGAAGTAAACAATGGTGAAGTAAACCCAAGCAATACAGAGATCTATTTAAAAGTAAATTTTGCTGAAATTAAAACAGAAGATTTATTAAATCAACATAATTGCACGCTTACATATCAAATTCCTGACTTTTTGCGTGATGCCAAAGGGATTGGAAATCTTTATGAGGGTACAGAGATAATAGGAACTATTACAGTTGAAAATAATCTTGCGAAGGTCACTCTTAAAAAAAGTTATCTACAAAGTTTAATTACCGCAGGAAATAACCAGTTAAAAGGATATTTTTACGTACAAGGACAAATTAATTTATCCACAATAGTAGATAAGGATGGAAAAGCAGTTTTAATTTTAGGTGATAAAACAGTTACTTTGAATTATGGTCCGGATTGTATTGAAAAATTTGGTGGTGTAGAGATAAAAAAAGAATTTAAAAAAGTAGATAAAATAAATAATTATGTAGCTTATACAATTGCTGTTTCGGCAGGTAAGGATGGATGTAAAGGTCTATATGTAATTGATCAATTTACTTCAAATGGTAATTTAGTTAGCTATGCTGGTAATATAACTTCAAACGAAACAACATTAAGTGGTACGCCTAATAATCATGAACCATATGAGACAGTAACAGGATCCACAAATCATGGCATGATTTATAAAGCCAATATTCCGGATTCTACAACCAAAATACCTGGAGCAGGACAAAACAATATCACAAGTCCTTGTATTGTTTGGAATATCAAAAATATGGGTGCTAATGAGAGACGTGAGCTTACTTATTATGTGAAACTTAAGGATGATGTGAATTTAAGAAATCAACAAATCACAAATACTGCAACGTTGTATTCAAATGGCTCTCAAGGTGTTTATGATAGAGGTTCTGGTGAAGCAAATTTTACTCCTACAATAAATTATGATGGTAAGTTTACTAAGGATGTAAATGGAAATATTATAAGAAACAATGATGGTTCATATACAATTCCATTTAAGTTATCAATTGCTCTTAATGAAGATACGAGCAATTATACAATCAAGAATCTTCAATTCCGTGACTTTTTGAGAAATATAGACAACGATTTATTACAATATGTTACTTTTGATCATACATCTTTTAAATTATATAAGAATGATAAGATGGTTGATCCTACAAAATATAATGTGAAATGGTCTTCTGAGACTAATAATACAGATTTTAAAGAATGGAATGAAGTTACAAATCCAAAGAGTTTTATACTTTCTGGAAATAAGAATAGTCCATTTGATTTAAGTCCTGGTGAAAGCTGTTATGTGACATATAACGTTATTGTAAAGCCTGAAGCTTTTGCGAAGATGCATTCAGATTCAATAACGGTAAACAATCGTTTTATAGCGCATGCAGATAACGTGGATCAAAATCGTGATGGTGGATTTGAAGCGTATAATTCCATTCCAATTATTAAAACATATGAATGGAATGGTAAACATGTAGATCAAAATGCTACAACTGAGGAATCATCAGAAATAATAAATGATGATAAATATACGTATAACGGAGATAAAATTGAAAAGGATTCAACTTCAGAAAATAGCTTTATAGTTCCTAAGGGAAGCTATAAATATACGGTTGAAACAAATAAAACATTGAATGATTTTGATGTCACAGATGTAATAATGACAGATACCTTGACTTCAAAATATATGAAGTATGTTGGGTATGTGAAAGTGGAAGCATTGGAAGCAAACACAATTTCAAGTGATTTAAATAAAGTAACATCAGATACTTATACGTCACAGCCTACTTATGAAACAGTAGGAACTAAATGGGTCAAGATAGATGGCAAGAAAACATTTAGTTTAAAGCCTTCTGATTTAGGTTGGACAAAGCAGAATTATGCGTATCGTTTTACGTATTATGCTAAACCAGAAGAGTTAGGCGCATTTACTGAAACAAAGGTTAAAAATAAATTTACTTTGAATGGAATTGTAAAGAAAGGAAATGGAGAGTTTACTTTTAATGAGAATGATGTTTCCAAAGAAACGACATTAACTATTAAGGGAACTTTGAACATGACTGCTAAGAAGGTATCTTGGTATTATAGTGAGCCTACAAAAGAATCAGGTACATGGTCTAAGGGTGAACTATATTGGGTAGTTGATGTAGGTGGCACACAGATTGCGCAAGGTACAACATTCCGTGATTTGATTAAGTCAGATGATAAAATAACTAGTTCGTATTTACATGATGATTCATTGGTGGGTATTTACAAAGGAACACTTCCAGAAGGAAAATCGATTTCTGATTATAAGGATTTAAATGATTTAACTAATAATGGAGCTTTAACTCCTATAAATGGTAGTTTTAAAACTGAATTTGATGGTACAGCTCCAAATTACAATGGATTATTTTTCACTGCAAAAGAAGATATTAAGCTAGAGAATGGTGAAAAGGTTTATATGATTATTAAATCTGAACCAGCAGAGCTTCCATCACCTACAAATAATCGTGATACAAAAACATATAAGAATAGTATTAGTATCAAGGATGATGATAATTATGTTTTTGAACAAACGGCTGAAAAGACTTTGTATACATCTCCAAATATTTTAAAGGAGTTAGGACAGGTTTTTAAATATGATGGAAAAATAGTTACAAATCTTCAAATAGGTGCTGATAAAACTGAATCAGGAGTTGCAGATACAAGTAAGATTTGTCAGGATTTGTTAAAAGCCAGTCGTGGAGTTTTTGTATCATGGGCATTTAAAGTTAACTATGATGGTAAATTAAATGGGGAATATAGTGTTTTAGAAGATATACCAGAAGGTATGGAGCTTAGTTACATTCGTGTTAAATGGCATGGTGCAGATGCTTTAAATGTTAAATCAAAAGAAATTACAGGAATTGATAGTACTATCTGGACAAAAGTAGAAAATGATTCAAAAAATGATAATAAAAATTCTGATGAGCATACAATTTATTATGTCAATAAAAATAACAAACAAGCCATGATACAACTAGGTGATTTTGTAGCGAAGGAAGAAAGAGATAATAACTCCGTGGATGTGCAGGTTGTTTGTAGAGTGACAGATTCAAGTGTGTTATTGGGCGCTAAACCTAAGACGTTTACAAATAAAGTTACGCTTAAAAAAGATGGTAACGATATTGATACGGCAACAAGTCCAGAAACCATTCAATTAACTGAAGCAAATAAGAATATTGATAAAAAACAAGGTCAAAGTAATGGACAAAAGATTGATTTTGAAATTAATGCGAACCAGCTTGGTCAAACACTTCCAACAAATGATGGTGACAAATTAAAGTTGGTGGATGAATTAGGTGAAAATCTACAATTGGACACAACTACAATTAAAGTGTTTGAGAATGATACTGAACAATTAAAAAATTGTGAAACTTCATATACTAACAATACTTTGGAAATTACAGTTCCTAATAATGTCCCAATTAAGATTACATATACAGTTATAGTAAATGCCAAACCAGAAGAGTCTGTAAAAGTAACTAACACAGCTTATTGGAAGGGATATTCTAAAGAAGGTGGTAAAACTGTTGAAGAAAGTTATTCATATACTGTAGGTGGAGGTATTGAAGCTTTATCAAAAGTAAACTTTAAACTTACGAAACAAGATCAAAATAATCTGAATAAAGTTTTACCGGGTGCAACGTTTGATATAGAAAAGTGTGAATTAAATGGAAATGTTATTACTACATCAAAAATAGCAACTGTAACTACGGATGCTAATGGACTAATTACTCAAGATTTAGATTTTGATACACTTTACAAAATAAAAGAAACAAAAGCACCAGATGGCTATGTCCTTGATAACAAGCCAATCTATATCTTGGATTTAAAAGACAAGGAAAAGGATACGAGTTATTTAGAGAATGTTAAAACGCTTGTAAAAGACAATAAACTTTATGTGCGTTACAAACAACAAGATTTTGACATTCAAGTTCAGAATCACAAGGGTGAAATTACTGTAGTTAAGAAATTTATCAATGATGCAGCAGGAAAATCGACAAATCCTGTAAGTGGAACATATAGATTTAGATTATATGATAATCAAAATGGAGAAGGCACGTATTTACAGGAAAAATCGATTACTTATGTTGCAGGTGAAACACAAGAAGAATCAGCGAAGTTTATTAATCTAAAATTAGATAAAACATATTATGTTTTTGAACTAGGTGATGATAATAAACCGATTGTTGATACTTCAAAAGAAGTAACAATAAATAAATTGCAGTATACAGTAGATTATAAAACGGAAGGTAAATCTACAAATGCTGCGACAAACGGGCAAACGGTGACTGTTACAAACAGAAGCCGTACAAAAATACTACCTTCCACAGGTGGGTATGGCTCCCTGCTTTACAGAATATCAGGTGCAATGTTGGTTTTAGCAAGCTTGATAGTTCTGACAAATATAAATAAAAAGAATCATTTAAATGACAAATCAAAGAATAGGAGAAAGAAATGAAGCTAATTAAGAAAATTGCTGCCATTATGTTTGCGTTCATGATGGTAGTATCAATGAGTTGTAACGTAAAGGCTGTAGGAACAGGAAAAATTACAATTAGTCCTGCAAATCCTAATGAAGAGTATAAGATTTATAAAATTTTGAATCTAGAAAGCTACGATGAAACTAAACAGCTTTATTCTTATACAAAAACAGGAGATCAATGGGATGCTTTTATTGATTTAGCTGTAACAGAGGGTTACTTAAAAATTAATACTGATGGATATGTAACTTTTAGTACAACAAAGGGTTCACCTGCAGATGTACGTGAATTTGCAAGAAAAGCATTAGCTTATGCTACAACTAATAACATTACCGCAACTAGTACAAAAACAACTGGAGCTAACGATGATTCTGCTACAATTGATGGATTAGATTTAGGATATTATTTAGTCGGATCAAGTATGGGAGCGCTTTGTAGTTTAGACACTGCACATCCTGAAGCTACAATTAAAGATAAAAATGAAAAGCCTACTGTAGATAAGAAAATTGATTTAGATGGAACAAATTTTGCAGAAAAGAATTCTGTCAATATTGGTGATCATGTATCCTTCAAGACAACTATTAATGTAAAACCAGGTGCAAAGAATTATGTCTTACATGATAGAATGGATTCTCATTTAGAGTATACAAGTATATATCACGTTGAAGATAATTTAGCTAATTTAAGTGATACGACAGATTTTGTTGTTAAAACTAAAACAGATGGACTTACAGATGGTTGCACATTTGAGATTTCATTTACAGAAGCATATTATAAAAAGAATAGAGAAAACATTGATACAGGAAAATTAACTAAAATTACTGTTCAGTATGGAGCTAACGTAAAAGATGATGCTGTGATTAATGAACCAATGAAAAATACAACTCATTTAACATATGGTGATCAAAACACAGTGACAAATGAATCTGAAACAATAACTAAAACATTTGGAATTCGTGTATTTAAATATACTGGAGAAAGTACACCTCTTGAAGGAGCACGGTTTATTTTATCAACAGATTCTACATGTAACGATGATACAAAAAATCTTAAATTTAGTTTAAATGAATCTGGAAAATATCGTTTTAATACATTAGGAACTGCAACTTTAAAATCACAAAGTAATGGTTATATCTATATTGAAGGTTTGAAAGCTGGTACATATTATTTGAAAGAAACAAAAGCGCCAGATGGATATAACTTATTGAAAACGATTCAACCAATTGAAATTGGAGAAGATGGTTCGATTAAATTAAATGGTACTGCAATTACTGACGATGTAAAAGTCAAGAATAACTCAGGAATTGAATTACCTAGTACAGGTGGTATGGGTACTACTTTGATTTATCTTGCTGGTATCGTTCTAGTTGTTTTATCTGGATATGTATTAATTTCAAAGCGAAGAGCTAGTACAAAATAATTGATTTTAAATTTAGTTGTAGAGGGAATGAAGAATCATTCCCTTTGCAACAGTGGGGAGAGGGTTGTAATATGAAAAAACGATTAACGACAATACTTGCAGTACTTGTTTTTATTACAGGCCTGTCCTTACTGTTGTATCCAACGGTAAGTAATTATTTTAATTCTTTGCATCAATCCAAGGTTGTCAGTCATTATTCTGATGCTTTAGAGAAGATGGATGAAGCTCAGAAACAAGCAGCTATTGATGCAGCGGTGCAATACAATGCTTTATTGGTTTCAAATGATGCACGCTTTACGCCGAGTGAAGAAGAAACGCGTTTATACAATAGTTTATTAAATCCGGATGGTACGGGTATGATGGGATATATCACGATACCTGAGATTCGTTGTAAACTAGCTATTTATCATAGTGTGGATGATTCTGTATTACAGGTGGGTGTTGGTCATTTAGAAGGGTCTTCGCTTCCTGTTGGTGGTAGTAGTACGCATTGTGTTATTTCTGGTCATAGAGGACTTCCGAGTGCTCGTTTGTTTACGGATATTGATCGTCTTGAAAAGGGGGATTTATTTTATCTGCATGTGTATGGCAAGGTTTTGGCGTATGAGGTGGATAAGATTTCGGTTGTAGAGCCTGAGGATTATGGTCCTTTAGAAATTGAAGAAGGTAAAGATTTTTGTACGTTACTTACGTGTACGCCGTATGGTATTAATACGCAGCGTTTGATGGTTCGTGGTCATCGTGTGGTGGATAGTTTGTATGATGAATCGACTATTACTTCAGATGCAGCTAGGGTGGATACTTTAGTGGTGGCTTCTTGTGTTGGTGTTGTATTATTGTTGGTTGGTATTATTGTTTCGAAGATATGGAGGTTAAAAGGACATGAAAAAAATAATTCGTAGTGTATTGTGTATATTTCTTTTTGTTCTTGTATGTACTCCTGTTTTCGCAAGTGATTATTCGAGTTTAACAGTGACTTGTCCAGCTTCAGATATTGATGTTCGATTATATCGTGTGGCGGATGCGGATTATAATTTGATGGGTGCTTTTAAATCCTATTCGGTTTCACAGGATTGGAATATTCTTGGCGATTATATTGATCGTGACAATATTGAATGGGATGATCAAGTTCAATCGGATGTGGATGGCAAGGCTTTATTTTCTCATTTAACTAAAGGCGTTTATTTAGTGAAGGCTTTAGATAATGCGGATTATACAATGTCGGTTTCTGTTGTTTATGTGGATAAAGATTGTGATGTTGAATTAAAGTATGAGCCTAGAGTTGAAACGACTTCTTTGCGTGTTCAAAAAGTATGGAAGGATGATGACAAGAAGAATCGTCCAAGTTTTATTGGTGTAGATTTACTTGGGGATGGTAAAGTCGTGGATCATCAGGTATTAAGTGAAGAAAATCATTGGACATATGCTTGGAATGATTTGTCGGGTGATATGAGGTGGAGTTGTGTAGAGACAAGTGTTCCTTCTGGATATAGTGTGAGTTCATATCGAGAAGGGGATCATATTGTGTTAAAGAACAGTTTGAATAAGGTTGTGGACTCTAAGAAATCAGAATCAAATCTTCCTTTGACAGGTCAATTATGGTGGCCTGTGCCTGTATTATTGTTTGTGGGACTGGGATGTATATGCGTAAGCAAGTTCTAAAATATATTGGCTGTATCAGTGTTGTACTAAGCTTGGGACTCGCCTTGTTTAATGTGTATGATACATTTCGGGCTAAAAAAAGTGAAGAAGAAATATTGGCTGCCTATAATTTAAAGAATGATTTGGATTCAGATATATTAATAGATCCAGATATGGATATGCCGGAAGTAGAACTGGATGGTTTATCTTGTATTGGAACGATTGAGATTCCTTCTTTGGATATTAAGCTTCCGGTTACGAGTGAGTTTACGTATGATTTGATGAAACTTGCGCCTTGTCGATATTCGGGTAGTGTATATAAGGGGAATATGGTGATTGCGGCACATAATTCTTGGTTTCATTTTGGAAGAATTCATAGTTTAGATCCGGGTAGTAAGGTCGTATTTACGGATGCACTTGGAAATCAGTTTGAATATCGTGTTGTTTTAATCGAAACTTTAACGCCGGATAGTGTTGAGGATATGACTTCTTCGGATTATCCTTTGACTTTATTTACGTGTACTTTGGATGCGAAAAATAGAGTTACAGTTCGATGTAAATAAAAAGAGAAATCGATTTTGATTTCTCTTTTAATTTAATTTATCTTGTACGATTTTCTTTACCATTGGATATGCAATAAGTGCAATCACAATACCTGCAACTCCTTGGACTACGTTGGCTGGAATTTCACTTGCGGCTACGATCCAGCTTCCTTTTAATATGTATTTGGCAATGAAGTATCCAAATACCATAATGACAGATCCTAATACGTAGCTTGAGATTTGTTTCGGTTTAGAGTAGTTTTTCATAAGTAGGGATACTACGATTCCTTCTAGTCCTTTGATGATTAGAGTAAAGAAGAAGTAGTGGCCGTATCCTCCGGCTACATCGGCTAGTGCGCTTCCTAAGCCTCCAATCAAGAAGCTTTCAAATGGATTTAAAAAGCTTGCGAATAATAGGATGAATCCGTCTCCTAGATTGAAGTATCCGTCTAATGCGTTTGGTACTTTGATGAACATGGTTGCGACAAATACAAGTGCCATACCTAGTCCTGTTAGTACGATTTCGTATGTTTGTTTGTTTTTCATAATCTTTCCTTCTTTCTGTAACTTAGTGACTATTATACTTGTTTCTGTATATAAAAAAATATACAATTATAAAAAATAATTAGGGGACAGCTTATGAAGAAATATCAAGTAATTTATGATTTGTATAAAGAATCCATTCTTTCTGGAATCTTAAAGTATGGGGATCGTGTGGATTCGATTCGTGAATGTGTAAAGAAGATGAATGTATCTAAGACTACGGTGGAAAATGCATATAATAAGTTGGTGTTGGATGGGTTTATTTCAAGTCAAGAAAAAGTGGGGTATGTGGTGAGTATGAATCCGGAGCGTATCTTACTGCATCAGGAAATTTTGGATTATTCTTCGAGTCATAAAGAAAAATCGTATGATTATGATTTTCGGATTCAGTCGGTTTCTTTTGATTCGTTTGAAACGACGATTTGGAAACGATATATGAAGGGTGTTTTGAATGATAAGCGTTTGATGTCAAGTTATGGTTTAGCACAGGGTGAGTATGGATTAAGACAGGCTCTATGTAAGTATGTGTATCAGAATCGGAATATTTTGTGTTTTCCTGAGCAGATGGTGATTGGTTCAAACTATCAGTCTTTGTTGTATATATTTTGTGGGATGTTGGATAAGTCAAAGGTGATTGGTTTAAGTACTTTAGTGGATGATCAGGCTAAGCAGGTGTTTTTGTCGTATGGTTTTCATGTTGAATATTTAAATCCAGATTCTTTTGTGAAGGATATAAAAAGGTTGAATGTGGATGTCGTCTATGTGAATACAACTTGTTTTACGTCTGATAGGCAGTCTATGAGCGAAAGGGTTCGTGAGGAATTGGTTTCTTTAGAGAATGTTTTGATTCTTGAGGATGATTATAATGGGGAGCTTGTGTATGCTTCTAAAATCAAGACTTCGTTGTGTTCGAAAAGTAAGAATGTGATTTATTTTTCTTCGTTTTCAAGACTATTATTACCGAGTCTTCGTATTGGGTATATGATTTTAAATGAGGAGTATATGCGTAAGTATAGTGCTTCTTATTTTGGTCCAACGACGAGTAAAATTGAGCAGGTGGCTTTTACGCAGTATATTGTGGATGGGTATTTGCAGAAGCATTTAAGAAAGCTTGTTCGTGAGTATAAGGAGAAGCATTTGTATTTAAAGCAATTGATTGATACGTATATGGGTTGTTCGTATATTTTGGATGAAACGTATATGGCGTATTGGTTAAATTTAGATGTGGATGTATCATGTTTTCGAGATTTGTGTGAATCGAATAGTGTCGCAATTAGTATTTTAAATGGGCGTGTGGGATTGTCTTTTGCGAGTATGAGTAAAGAATTGATGTTAGATGGTGTGATTCGTCTTGCAGAAATATGGAAAGAGTGTTAAAATTTTATCGATTCGACAGTGAAGAAGATAAGTAGAATTAAAAGTTCTTGTGTATAGAGAGAGGGCGTTTGGTGAAAGCTCTTCGAGTCTTTTAGTTTGAAGCTACTTTGGAGTTGAAACGTAGTCGGCGTTAACGAGTGAATTGAGGGCATTTTTCGATTTTGGAAAATGAACTAGGATGGTACCGCGTAATTATACGTTCCTAGAAATAGGAGCGTTTTTTTATTGGAGGAAAGAAAAGATGAAACAATTAACTGGTAATCAGATTCGTCAGATGTTCTTGGATTATTTTAAATCTAAAGGGCATATGATTGAGCCGGGCGCAAGTTTGATTCCGCACAATGACCCAACATTATTATGGATCAATGCGGGTGTTGCGGCTTTGAAGAAATATTTTGATGGTAGTGAAAAACCGGCTTCAAATCGTATTGCGAATGCGCAGAAATCAATTCGTACAAATGATATTGAAAATGTGGGTCGTACGGCTCGTCACCACACTTTCTTTGAAATGTTAGGAAACTTCTCAATTGGAGATTATTTCAAGGATGAAGCGATTCAGTTTGCGTGGGAATTTTTAACAAGCGAAGAATGGATGGGTATTGATAAGGACAGATTGTATGTGTCTGTATATACAGATGATGCGCGTGCTTATGAAGTATGGACTACAATTTGTGGTGTAGACCCTAGTCATATTTTAAAGACAGATGATAACTTCTGGGAAATTGGTAAGGGACCTGGTGGACCTGACAGTGAAATTTTCTTTGATCGTGGAGAAAAATATGATCCTGAGGGATTGGGAGAAAAATTATTCTTTGATGAAATGGAAAATGATCGTTATGTAGAAGTATGGAATGTCGTGTTCTCTCAATATGATTGTGATCCAAGTATTGATCGTAAAGATTATAAGGAACTTCCTCAGAAGAACATTGATACAGGTATGGGTCTTGAGCGTTTGGTTGCCTTAGTTCAGGATGGAGAAACAAACTTTGATACGGATTTATTCTTGCCTATTATTCGTGCAACAGAAGCTATGGCGAAACATCCTTATGAAGGTGAATATAAGATGGCTTACCGTGTAATTGCGGATCACGTTCGTACAGTGACTTTTGCGTTGAGTGATGGTGCTAACTTCTCAAATAGTGGTCGTGGATATGTACTTCGTCGTGTACTTCGTCGTGCAGTTCGTTATGGTTTAAAATTAGGTTTGGATGAACCGTTCTTATATAAACTAGTTCCTGTTGTTGCGGATTTAATGCAGGATTTCTATCCATACTTGCAGGAGCATGTTGCGTTCAACCAGAAGTTGATTAAGGTGGAAGAAGAAACTTTCAAGAAGACTTTAAAGGTTGGTCAGGCATTACTAGACGAAGAAATCAGCAAGGCTAAGGATGGTAAGCTTAGTGGTGAAGTTGTCTTTAAATTGTATGATACGTATGGATTCCCATTTGAATTGACACAAGAAATTGCCGAAGAAAGTGGAATTACAGTAAGTCATGATGAGTTTGATGCAGAAATGAACAAACAAAAAGAGCGTGCTCGTAATGCGCGTAATGTAAAGGATTCTTTTGCGTCTCAAAATGAAGAATTGATGAACTTCAATGAGCCAAGTGAATTTATTGGTTATGATCACTTATCTTGTGATGGTAAGATCATTGCGTTATTTAATGCTGAGGGTAAAATGGTTGATTCTTTAGAAGATGAAGGTATGATCATTTTAGATGAAACTTGTTTCTATGCAGAAAGTGGTGGACAGGTTGCCGATAAGGGAATGTTTACTGCGGATGGTGTAGAAGTTGAGGTATTAGATGTTCAAAAGACGCGTAATAAACAGCATATTCACACAGTTAAAATCAATAGTGGTGTATTAGAAAAGGGTATGTCTTTACATGGTGAAGTCAATGTCAAAGATCGTTTGGCAACTACAGCAAACCACTCTTGTACACACTTGTTGCAGTCGGCTTTAGTGAAGGTATTGGGTGATCATATTCACCAGGCTGGTTCTTATAATTGTTCTGAATATTTGCGTTTTGACTTTAATCACTATGAAAAGGTTACGGCTGAACAATTGGCTGAAGTTGAGCGTATTGTGAATGAATATATTAGTGCGGCTTATCCAGTAACGAAAGAAGTTATGCCTATTGAAGAGGCTAAGAAGTCTGGTGCCACTGCATTATTTGATGAGAAGTATGGAGATACAGTTCGTGTTGTAACAATGGGTGATGTATCTAAGGAATTCTGTGCTGGATGTCATGTAGAAAATACAGCTCAGATTGGTCTATGCAAGATCATTAGTGAGGAAAGTATTGGTTCAGATTCTCGTCGTATTACGGCTAAGACTAAATTTGCGGCTTACCAAGATTTTGCACAAGAACACAATATGTTAGAAAATATTGCGGATAGTGCTAAACAAAAGGGTATTAAGAATATTGATACTAAGGTTGAAGCTGCTTATAAGACTATGCATGATATGCAAAAAGAAATCGATAACTTGAAAAACCAGATCTTTACTTTGAAATCCAAAGAGTGGGCTACTGAGGCTAAAGATTTTGGAAAAGTAAATGTATTGATTAAGTCTGTTTCTGGAATGGATGCAGGTGCATTGAAGGATATTGTTTCTAACTTAAAGGCTAGTGATGACAAGATGGTTGTATTCTTCGTTAACACAAATGGAGAAAAGGTTGTCTTTGTATCTGGTGCAGGTAAAGAGGCTGTTAAGGCTGGTGTACATGCGGGTCAATTGGTTAAGAAAGCGGCTCAAATCTGTTCTGGTAATGGTGGTGGAAAGCCAGATATGGCTCAAGCCGGTGGTAAGGATGCTTCTAAGGTCGATGAAGCTATCCGTGCAATCACAGAAGAATTGAAAAGTTTATAAAAGGTTTAGGGTATGCGTATGTATACCCTTATTTTTTGGTGTATGAAAAAGAAGAGTAAATATAGAATCCGTATGGATGAATTAAAGAAGTTTAAAAAAAAGCATAAGCTCACAAAGAAAGAGAAAGAGCGAGTTGAAATGTGGGTGGAATCTGGTCATAGTGCGTATGATACGCGTTGGTGGGATGAGTTGGAGCAGGAAGAAGCACTTGATGAACTACTACGTGGTTTGACGGACGCACAAGTAAATTATGTATATAGTCATTGTATGAATTGGGATCCATTCATGGAAGAACCATTTTTTGACTTTAATCGATTGGATGATTTGGATTTAAAGAATTTACCGACTTTTGAAGAAGAGGAAGAACCAGAGATTGATTTACCGTTTTAATCGATTTGACATAGCTAACTAACCACTTTATACTTTTAGTATATGCGATGAAAGGGTTTTATGTATGAATTTGGATGAACATTGGTATGTATTATTGACCATACGTTCTAAGGAAGAGGAAGTATGTAAATACTTGAATGAAAACGAGGGTATTTTTGCGTTTAGTCCTAAGATGGAATTTTATCATAGGGTTTCTAAACAGATTCAATTGCGAACTTTATTCGGTGGCTATGTATTTGTGGTGAGTAAATTGTCACAGGTAGAAGTGGATCGTATTTTTAGAAAGTTTCCTTTGGAGAGTGTTTTTATTCATGAATTAAAATATAAAGAGGATATTTCTGCATTAACTGATGAAGAGATTCGTATTCTTACGATGTTGATGGATGAAAAAAAGATTCTTCGTATGTCTTATGGTGTATTACTCAACAATAAGATTCATGTGACAAGAGGTCCACTTGTAAATATGGATGATTATATTATTAAGTATGATAAGCGTAATCGTTTGGCTACATTGAATCTAAATTTCTTGAATCAGATCTGGAAAGTGGGAGTCACCTTAATTGAATAGTGTGATAAAATGGATGTGTTTAAGGACATGTCCATTTTTTATGTGAGGGGTAAAAGGGTAATGAATGTACATATAACAAATATTTATGGGTTTATACAAGATCAAGATTTAAAGAAGAAACAAAATCTATATGCGGATGCAGGGCACGCATTGGGTTTTAAAGAAATGGGAATCTTTAATTTTGATGTGAGTACAGATACAGAGAGTGAATTATCAAAGCGTTTGGATGGGATTATTTCATCACTTCAATACAATGATCTGGTGTTTGTACAATTACCTACTGGAAATGGTGAACATTATGATAATCTATTAATTAATAAACTTAGGGCTTATAATACAAAGATTTGTGTTCTTTTGCATGAACAAATTGAATATGAGTATATATTAAATGTAGCTGATTTAATTATGCCTATAAGTAATGAGGTATATGCTTATTTAAAACAGCATAATTATGCAAATGTATTCTATAAGAAGAATATTCATTATGAATTTGATTCAAATTCTTCTGGATTATTATCTTCAGATTTTTATATAAAAAAGTATTTAATTGATGCAGTAGATCAATTGAGTCAACCTGTATTAGATGAACAGGATAAGAATGTGATTCATATTGGATTTGGATTACATGATAAAACGGGTCATTATAGTGTTTGGGTAGGGACGGCTATGCAGTCTATAATTGATCATACGGATTCTAGGGTTTGTTTCCATATTTTACATGATGATACTTTGAGTGAAGAAAACAAGAGAAAACTAAAACAAGTAGCACATCAAAAAGGAGATAGTATACAATTTCATTTTATTGATACTTCAATATTCGATGATGTGGAAGACAGGCTGCATCGATTTACTGTTGGAACAATGTTTAGATTGATGTTGCCAGAAATTCTTCCAAATTTGAATAAAATCATTTATTTAGATGCCGATTTATTGGTGAATCGAGACGTAAAAGGATTATGGGATATAGATGTTTCTAACTATTGCGTTGCTGGTGTTAGAGATTATGGAACGTATCGTAATACTGAAAATCCGTATCCAGTAGTGCATGGATTAGTAGACAGAGGTAAGTATATAAATGCTGGGGTTGTTGTGCTTAATTTGAATAAAATAAGAACAACTATAAATTTGAAAAAAGCAAGTATTGATTATTTGATTGAACATCCTAAGTCTGATTTGTTTGATCAGGATGCGCTAAATGTAGTTTGTAGAAACTCTATATTAATATTAGATGATAAGTGGAATGTTTATGTATGTATCGTAAGATTTGAAAACAATAAAGAATTAGATGATTGCATATATCATTATGCTGGAACAACTGTAATTTTATATAGTGGACATAAAGTTGATGTTGAATATTTCAAGATTTTGAATAAAACGCCTTGGGCAAACGGTGAAAGTGAAAAAAGATTAAGTGAATGTATAAATAGATTAAACGATCGTATTTATCAATATGAGAGGATGGTGTATCGTTTAACTATACCAGGGGTAAAACATATTTTTTATGGTGAAGAAAATTTTATGTTTAGAAAATTATATAATTCAATAAAATTGGGTGAAGATGATTACAGAGTGATGAAACAATCATATAATCAGGATGGTGATATTCTACCTTGTAAGGATTTAGAGGTTCTTAAAGAAGAAAAGGGTCCTTTAATTATTTTTGTGCTATATGAATCTGATAATTATACGGCAATACAAAATTTAGAAGAACTTGGATTTAAAAATGAAGAAGATTTTTTTGTCGTCGCGAGATTCTTCTCTGTTTATGATGGTGGATTTATTTGATAGATATTAGCATATTTTATATTTATTTTAATTAATGGGGTTGCAAAGTATGAAATTATTATTGGAAGAATGTTATAAAGATGAATTTGATGATTTACAAGATAATGAATATATTTTTGGACATGAGGATGGACAGAATACTGTTTTATCTCCGTATAGAGCACTAATTAATCATTATAATAAATATCAGCATGAATACTCGGATTTGTTTTATAACAATTTAGATATTCCAGAGTTCTGGTATGTTTTTCCGCAAGATGATTATGGACAAATCCTGTATCATGGTGAGAAAAAGGCAAGTATATTTTTTAAAGAACCAGTAATTAAAAGAAATGTTCATAAAGTAGAATGGTTAGATAATGGTTTTAATTATAAAACGGATTATTATGATTTATATGGATTGAAGTTTTTTTCAGAGTATTATGATCAAAATATGGGTTTGTTGATGACATCGTTTTACACGGACAACAATAAAGAAATTTTAACTATTCATCATCAAAACGAGGCTTTTTTAGTGAACACAAATTATAAAACGAATGTATTTTATTCTTATAGAGAATTTGTTCAATATGTAGAAAGCTTTATGAAAGGGTAAATTATGTCAGTATATGTATTTAATTTATTAGTGGGATTTAGCCCAAATGGTATAGATAATGCTCAAGGGTACCGAGAAAAAATGTATGATCAAATCGGATTAGATAGTAAATATGTATTTACTGAATTCCCTGATATGAGAGATATTATGCTATATAAAAATGTTGGTATTCCTGTAAATAAAATGATAAATCCGCATTTAAAGTTAACGGGAAGAGATTGTTTTAATTTTACTGATAATACTGAATCTATGATACAAAGAATTCAAGCAGATACGAATGTGTCTGAAATGGTGCATTTAGAAAATAGTATACAGTTTTGGAATGATGGTTATTTGATGTGTGAGATTCATACATTGCCTTTTGATCAAAGTCATTTCTATAAGGTGCTATATTTTAAAGAAAATTGTTTACTAAAGAAAGAATTTTATTCTGGTGGATTAGTTTGTTCAGATTACTATATTACTGCAAAAAATGAAAATGGGAGTCTTTATGCAAAATTAGTAAAAAGATCTTTTTATAAGGAAAATGGGGAGATTTGTTTTGAGCAAATTGGGAATGATTATTTTCTTAATAATGGAGAAAAGCTGAATCACTATGATATGTTAGATTTATTCTTCGATATGTTAAAATTGTCTAAGAAAGATACTTTTATCTTAGATCGAGCATTTGATTTAAGGTTTAATCATGTAATACTAGAAAAAAGATTACCTTGTAAAATAATTTGTGTAATTCATTCAGGGCATTATTTTAAACCGAATCAATCTCCGTATGCATTATTTTTAAATTTTGAATACTATTTTTGGTTTAAATATTCAAAATATATTGATTCTTTTGTGGTATCAACTGAAAGTCAAAAGAGTGATTTAATCAATGTGCTTACACAATACAAATATGATATTCCAAGAATAAATGTAATTCCTGTAGGTTCTGTTGATGGATTGCGTGTATCAAGTAACAGAAAACGTAAATCAATTATCACAGCATCGCGAATTGTTAGAGGTAAAAGGATTGATTTATTAATACGAGCTGTTATTGAAGCGCATAAAATAGATGATGATATATCATTAGATATATATGGAGAAGATGATTTTTCTTTACAAAGGGAATTAATGCAAATTATTCAAAATAATAATGCATCTGATTATATTCAATTTATGGGATTTCAATGTTTAGATGAAGTATACCAAAATTATGAATTATATATTACAACATCAAATTTTGAAACGTTTGGATTAACGTTATTAGAAGCAATATCATCTGGATGTGCTTTGATTGGTTTAAATGTACCATATGGGAATACTACTTTTATAGAGAATGGTAAAAATGGCTATTTGATAGATTATAATTATGATTGCACAAAAGAGTATGAAAATGAATTGGTAAAGAGTATTGCTTCAAAAATAATTAGAGTCTTTGCAGATTATAAAAAACTCAATGATTTTAAGGAATATTCTTATAAAATTGCGAATGAATTTTTAGAAACAAAAATTAGTGAGAAGTGGAGAAAAATGTTATGAGGATACATGTGACAAATGTTTATGGATTTAGTGGTATGAGTACAGTTTTACAATCGCAACATGAAGCAATGGATATCTTAAAGGATTTAAGTGATAGTGAAATCGGATTGTATGCATATATATATGAAGATGAGCCAAAAAATGAATTATCTTCACGATATGATGGGATTATAGCTAGAGTTACGCCTGGAGATGTCGTTATTTTTCAATCACCAACATGGAATGGAGTGGATTGGGATAATGGTTTAGTTGATAAAATAAAGGCATATGGAGGAAGAGTCGTATTTTTTATTCAGGACGTTCCTCCGATTCAATTTGAAAACAATTATTTTCTAATGCCTTATTTTATTAATATGTACAATAAAGCTGAAGTGGTGATTGTTCCTTCTGAAAGAATGTATCAAAGACTTGTAGAAGAAGGGTTAACTGTTAAGAAATATGTAGTACAGAAGATGTGGGATTTTAATGTGCATATGGATTTACACACACCTTCTTTTGAAAAAAAACTCTATTTTTTAGGAGGTGTTTCAAGATTTCCTTATATTCAAGATTGGAAATGTAATACTCCATTGTATTGTTTTGGTGTTCATCAACCGGATTATGATTATTCCAAGGTACATTTCGGGGGATGGCTAAATAAACCAGAATTATTGTTGGAATTATCTAAAGGTGGTTTTGGATTGGTTTGGGGAACTTCAGAAGATTCCAAAGATGAAAAAGTGTATTATAAGATGAATTGTTCGTATAAGTTAGCTTCTTATTTATCAGCAGGTATTCCGGTTATAGTTCCTGATTATTTATCAAATGCAGATTTTGTGAAAGAAAAAAGAATAGGATTTGTAGTCTCAAGTCTAGAAGAGGCGGATGAGATGATTCAAAATTGTACAGAAGATAATTATAATCAGATGGTTTCGAATTTAAAACATGTACAATATTTAATAAATAATGGCTATTTTACTAAGAAATTATTTGTAGATACAATCATGGCTTTGGACTAGATGAGTTTATCTAAATATAACTCTGGTTAGCATACTGGTTATATTGTTTCTATACTTATTTCAATATATGTTCATGCATGTTAACGAATGTAGATTTTTTTTAAAAAATTGGTTAGAAATCGTGTTTTTTACTTGAATAAATCAAGCTTTCCGTTTACTATTAAACCTAGTAAGGGAAGAGTACATCTTTTCGTGTGCTCTGCTTGATTTTTTTATTTCTAATTTATGGTCTATATAGAAATATAAAAGTTTTTTGGGAAGGAATGAGTTGAATGTCGAAAAAGAAAAAGAATATAAGAAGAAAAAAATCGAACAATCTTTTAAAAGGAATGGCTGCTGCTGGTGCTGTTGTAGGTGGCGGAACTATTTTTGCGGGCAACAATGCCGTTTATGCTGCTGAAAATGAACAAGGTGTTATTCAATCAGAAGAACAAATCATTGAATCTCAATCTGTTTCTGAATCAACAACAGAATCTTTATCTCAAGCTAAATCAGAAACTAGTAGTTTTGAAAGTGAAGTATCTGCTGCAACTTCTGCAGTTGAAGGTAATACTGTTCAAACAAATCAAAAAGCATTTGTTAAACGTGCACCAAGATTCTTTAATAATGCACAAGCGCAAGGTTCAGATGAACAAAATATTATGCTTGCCGATGAGACAGGAAATGAAAAAGCGGTTAATGAAAATGGTGCTGAACAAGAAGCTGCATCTTTATCTGTATCCGGTTCTGTATCAGGATCTGTATCAGGATCTATTTCAAAAGTAGGATCACAAATTTCTAGTGAAAGTATTTCTGGAAGTGAAGCTGAAAGTAAAATGGCTTCTGAATCTTCTTCAATAAGCACTAGTACAGAAGTTTTTAAATCTGAATCTGAAAGACTTTCAACAAGTGTATCAACAAGCGCATCTTTAAGTACATCTACAGAAACTTCTACTTATACAAGTGAATCTGAAAGTTTATCAAAAGAATTTACAAGTGCTTCTGAATCTTTTGAAACTCAAAAGAATCAAACTTTAGAAGATTTGATTACAAATATCAATAATACTAAGCGAGAATTAGAAGAAATTCGACAGGATGCAATTAAAGATAATCACCATTATTTAAATGGGGCGTATCAAAATGATGCTTATCGTAAAAAAGCTGATGAATTAGCTAAGTATTTAGCTCAATATAATTTCTTTCAAAAATATGGTGTTGGTAAGGTTACGGAGATAAGTACTCAATATAATAATAACGGTGTTAATACTGATAATAATGGTAACTATACTCAAAGTACTAATTATAAGAGAAATAACTTTTTTGTGAAATATCAGACAGCAGATAATAAAGAATACACAGGTTATTTTGACTGGGTTGCGGTAACAGAGAAAAAAGATGTTTACGGTAATACTTTAAAAGATGAGAAGGGTAATATTTTATATGAATATACTCCATATGAAAAGACTGATCCATTAGATGTTGTTCAAATTGCAGTAATTGAAAAAGCACCAATTTATAGTGATGACAGTTGGGACAATAGGGACAATCATGGAAGTAAGTTCTATTATTATGAAAGAAATGGAAAAATTCATGCATATTTTTCAAAAAAAGACATCAAATATTGGGACTATACGAGTGGAAGATACAATTATCAACCTGATTTCAAAGAAATAGAATCTTTTAGTAAAGGTGACATTACATCTGAGAATGGAAGTGAAATAGAATTTAACTATAATGGTAGTCATTATAGATTTATTGTTAAAACAGAAACAAATGGTGGACATGTATTCCCTTATTTTGGACAAGTAGAGGATGATTTAAATATTGATGCAAGTAGCCCTACAACTATTAAGGGGAAATCATATTTCTCTATTAAAGATTTTGAAAAACAACAAACAAAGTATGATAAACAAAGAAGTGAATTTACAAGTATTTCTGAAAAACAAAGTAGACATAAGAGTGACTCTATAAAGAATAGTCAAAGCAAGAGCGAAAGTTTAAGCTTATCAATCAGCAATTCTAATAGCAAATCTAATGTTGATACTTCAGATAGCCTTTCAAAATCAAAAAGTCTTTCATTAGTAAATTCTGATATTGCATCAAGAAGCAATAGTCATTCGTCATTAGAAAGCACAGAAATTTCAAAAAGTTTATTAAATAGTCAAAGTACTTCTACTTCAGTAAGCGAAAGCCAGAGCACTTCAACAAGTGTCAGCGAAAGTCAAAGTACTTCAACTTCAGTAAGTGAGAGTCAGTC
>UMFT01044614.1_pt1 | contig 25529 bp, 19 predicted proteins | sample 1965081 | NCBI WGS metagenome assembly UMFT01 (sample SAMEA4836053, study PRJEB28245) | human gut metagenome | biome: gut microbiome; material: fecal sample | place: Denmark | collected 2008
TGTTATATTAAAAAACTTTCATAAATATGGACACTTCAAAGATTATCAGCCTACTGGGCGAACAAAGCGAATTCCTGTTGGGACACACTTGTAAAACGATCGATAAATCACTTATACACATTCCTTCACCGTCTGTCATCGACAGTATATGGATCGGCTCAGATAGAAATATCCAAACATTAAACAACCTGCAACGCCTGTTAGGAAGCGGACGGTTGGCAAATACGGGATACGTCTCAATACTGCCTGTGGACCAAGATATCGAACATACGGCGGGAGCTTCCTTCGCTCCGAACCCGATCTATTTCGATCCGGAAAACATCGTCAGGTTGGCTATTGAAGGAGGATGTAACGGAGTAGCCTCTACGTTCGGAATCTTAGGTTCCATAGCACGTAAATATGCGCATAAGATACCGTTTGTGGTCAAACTGAATCATAACGAATTACTGACTTATCCCAATTCATACAACCAGATCATGTTCGGCTCCGTAAAAGAAGCCTGGGACATGGGAGCAGCAGCCGTAGGCGCTACCATCTACTTCGGTTCGGAAGAAAGTAGAAGACAGTTGGTCGAAGTTTCGGAGGCTTTTGAATATGCGCACGAGCTAGGAATGGCCACCATCTTATGGTGTTACTTGCGCAACAGTGAATTCAAAAAAGACGGTGTTGATTATCATGCCGCAGCCGACCTGACAGGCCAAGCCAACCATTTGGGTGTTACGATCAAAGCAGATATCATAAAGCAGAAGCTACTTGATCATCTGTGTAGCAGTTTTAAAAGCATCAGTTACGATCAAAGCAGATATCATAAAGCAGAAGCTACCGGAAAACAACGGAGGATTCACAGCTGTCAAATTTGGCAAGATCGACCAAAAGATGTACACCGAACTAGCTACAGAACACCCGATTGACCTCTGTCGCTACCAGGTTGCCAACAACTACATGGGACGTGTCGGCCTCATCAACTCTGGTGGTGAATCTCACGGAGCTTCCGACTTGAAAGATGCGGTCTACACGGCTGTCGTCAATAAGCGGGCAGGCGGTATGGGACTGATCAGCGGGCGAAAAGCGTTCCAACGTCCGATGAAAGACGGTGTAGAGCTGCTGCACACCATACAGGATGTATATCTGGACCCAGGAATCACAATTGCTTAGTATAAATAAAGAAACGCCGTCCCAGACAATTCGGAACGGCGTTTTCTCTTTTATGAATAAATCCTTATTTCTTCAACCACATATCCAGCCATTCGAAGAATGTACGCTGCCAAAGCACGCCATTCTGAGGTTTCAGCACCCAATGGTTTTCGTCGGGATAGATCAACAACTCGGCCGGAACACCTCGAAGGACGGCTGCATTAAACGCCGCCATACCCTGGTTAGCCAAAATTCGATAATCCTTTTCACCGTGGATGCAGAGAATCGGTGTATCCCATTTATCGACAAACAAGTGCGGGGAATTGGCAAATGTACGTTGTGCCGTCGCATTCTGTTTTTCCCAGTAAGCACCACCCATATCCCAATTAGCAAACCACATTTCTTCTGTTTCCAGATACTGCATTTCCATATTGAAAATACCGTCATGTGCAATAAAGGCTTTGAAACGTTTGTTGTGGTGACCAGCCAGCCAATAAACGGAGAAGCCTCCGAAGCTCGCTCCCACACAACCCAGACGATCCTTATCGACAAACGACTCTTTCGCCATCTCGTCAATAGCCGTAAAATAGTCTTTCATGCACTGGCCTCCATAGTCGCCGCTGACCTGTTCGTTCCACTCCATACCGAAACCGGGAAGGCCACGGCGGTTCGGGGCAACCACGATATAGTCGTTAGCAGCCATAATCTGCATATTCCAACGGTAAGACCAGAATTGGCTTACCGGGCTTTGAGGACCACCTTCGCAGAATAACAAGGTAGGATATTTCTTATTCGGATCGAAATGAGGAGGATAAATCACCCAGGTAAGCATCTGTTTACCATCTGTCGTTTTCATCCAACGACCTTCCACCTTGCCGATTGTCAACTGATCATAGATATGCTTGTTCTCTGTTGTCAACTGGGCTATTTTATTGTTATCAGCCAAATCGATCGAATAGATTTCATCTCCCATGCTCAAAGAATGGCGCTGCACGATCAGCTTATGTTCACCCAACAAAGCCACACCGGCATAATCGTACATTCCGGAAGTAAGCGGCGTGATTTTATTGCTATCCGTCAGATCGATCTTATATACTTGGGACTCACCATGCCATACCCCCGTAAAGTAAAGAACCTTTGCATCTGCACTCCAAACAAACCCGTCTACGTTGGAATCAAAATCCTTGCTGGCAAATATCTTTTCACCTGTTTCCAAGTTCATGACCATCAAGCGGTTCTGGTCTGACTCATAACCGTCACGCTCCATGCTCTGCCATGCGATGAACTTGCCATCGGGAGAGTATTGGGGATTCGTGTCATACCCCATAATACCTTCACTGATATTGGCCGTCTTTTTCGTATTCAGGTCATACACATAAATATCCGAATTGGTGGACAACGCATATTCCTTTCCGGTCTTTTTACGACTCGTGTAAGCAATCTTGTCCGATGTAGTATTCCATGCCAACTGCTCAATTCCTCCGAATGGTTTCATCGGGCTTTCAAACGGTTCGCCTTCCATAATATCGACAGGGTTACTGATTGCCTTACCATCAAAATCAGCAACAAAAGGATGCGGGGCTGTTGTTACCCATTCATCCCAATGTTTATACATCAGGTCTGTGACAATAATACCAGTAGCCTTATCCAGGTCGGGATATTTATCTGCCGTACTCTTGACTGTCTTTACCTGTGAAATAAACAGGACTTTCTTCTCATCGGGAGAGAAGGCGAAACCTTCGATATCCCCTTCATATTCAGAGAGCTGTCTGCGGTCGCTTCCATCCGGATTCATTTCCCAAAGCTGGCTGCTGCCGCTTTCATTGCAAAGGAAAGCGATTTTTTTTCCACCTTTAATCCAAACAGCTTCATTTTCGGAATAAGACGTTTTTGTAATCTGCTTATTGTCCGTCCCGTCTGCATTCATAACAAACACTTCGCGATTACTTCTGTTTTCCGGTACGCTGTAGTAGGCTACAGTATACACTACTTTCTGTCCGTCCGGAGATACATTCATCCCCCCGATACGTCCCATTGCCCAAAGCACTTCCGGCGTCATCCGTCCGTCTTTAACTTTAATATCCGAACGCCCGATCACATTTTCCGTGTTTCCTTTCTGTTGGGTCGCACGATCGCACGTTTTTCCATCCCCACTACAAGCTCCAAATAATAAGGATGTTGCCATAACCATTGTTCCGATAGATTTATTCATGTAGTTTATAATATATTGTGTTTTGGGCACGAAAGTACAAAATATAATTTATATCTTTGTCCCATTAATTTAAGAACTGAACAGTATGAATAAGATTTGGTTATTTGGAGCCTCCATATGTATGGTTTTAGCATTAGGTTCTTGTAAACCTAAACAGAGTGCGTATAAGGCTGCTTACGAACAAGCAAAAGAAAAAGAATCGACAGCTCCAGTCGAGGTAGTCGAAGAAGAGGAAGTAGTTGAAGAGGTAACTCCGGTTTCTAAACCGAGAACTTCCAACGTCAGTACACGCGCAGAAAGAATTAATGCTGCACAGGGTGAAGACGCAAGCAGACTGAAACGTTACAGTGTCGTTATCGGCAGTTTCAAGAACAAAACAAATGCTTACGCTTTGAAAGAACGTATGCAGAACGACGGATATAATGCTGTTTTGGGAGAAAACGAACAGGGCATGCTTCGTGTGATCGTCGCCAGTTTCAATGACAAAGCCGATGCTGCGGACAGCCGCGATGCAATTAAAGCAAAATACGCTCCAAACTTCCAGGATGCATGGATTCTGGAAAGACAATATTAAAAATCCAATCCACGGTAACAAAAAAGGATGAGTCTTGGCAGATTCATCCTTTTTTATTGCTTGCCGTCCCGATTCCATGCTCCTCCGGTTTTGAATACACGAGCATAAAAACTTTAATCCAATTTCAATACAGCCAAAAACGCTTTTTGTGGAACCTCAACTGTACCGATCTGTTTCATTCGTTTCTTTCCCTCTTTCTGTTTTTCAAGCAACTTACGTTTACGGGAGATATCGCCACCATAACATTTGGCCGTTACATCTTTACGAACCGCCTTTATCGTTTCGCGGGCAATAATCTTGGCTCCGATAGCCGCCTGGATAGCGATATCGAACTGTTGCCGAGGAATCAGCTCTTTCAGTTTTTCACACATACGCCGGCCGAAGGCAACGCTGTTGTCCATATGAGTCAGCGTCGAAAGAGCGTCCACCGGTTCCCCGTTCAGAAGAATATCCAGTTTAACCAGCTTGCTCGGACGAAAATCATGGATATGGTAATCAAAAGAGGCATACCCTTTAGAAATACTTTTCAGCTTGTCATAAAAATCGATTACGATCTCACCTAAAGGCATATCATAATGAATCTCGACACGATCACCGGAAATGTATTCCTGCTTGATCAATATGCCACGTTTACCCAGACAAAGTGTCATGATCGGACCGATAAAAGTCGTATTGGTAATAACAGATGCACGGATATACGGTTCATCAATATGGTCGATCAACGTAGGATCGGGCAAGCCGCCCGGATTATGAACCTCCGTACAGTTGCCTTTCTTATCGTAAACTTTATAAGACACATTAGGAACGGTCGTGATCACATCCATATTGAACTCACGGTCCAAACGTTCCTGCACGATCTCCATATGCAACAACCCCAGGAAACCACAACGGAAACCAAAGCCCAATGCCGCTGAGCTTTCCGGCTGGAATGTCAAAGAGGCATCGTTTAACTGGAGTTTTTCCAAAGAAGCGCGCAAATTCTCAAAATCTTCGCTGTCGATCGGATAAACACCGGCAAAGACCATCGGTTTCACTTCTTCGAACCCAGCTATCGCGTCTTTCGCCGGACGGGCCACATGGGTGATAGTATCTCCAACCCGGACCTCGCGGGAAGTTTTAATACCAGAAATAATATAACCGACATCCCCGGTACGAATCTCATCACGAGGAGACATCGTAAGCTTCAATACTCCAACCTCATCGGCATCATACTCCTTACCGGTTGCAATAAATTTGACATGATCTCCTTTACGGATCACCCCGTTTACGACTTTGAAGTAAGCAATAATGCCACGGAAGGGATTAAACACAGAGTCAAAAATCAAGCACTGCAACGGAGCTTCCGGATCACCTTTCGGAGCCGGCACTTTTTCGACAATTGTATTTAAAATGTCATATATCCCTTCTCCCGTCTTACCACTGGCTCGGAGAATATCTTCCCGAGGACACCCCAACAGTTCGACAATCTGGTCTTCCACCTCATCTGGCATTGCACTCGGAAGGTCTATCTTGTTCATGATCGGAATAATCTCCAAATCATTTTCTATTGCCATATACAAATTGGAAATAGTCTGTGCCTGAATACCCTGAGCTGCGTCAACAATCAGCAAAGCACCTTCACAAGCTGCAATCGAACGGGATACTTCATATGAAAAGTCGACATGTCCCGGAGTATCGATCAGATTCAGGATATATTCTTCTCCTTTATAATTATACTTCATCTGAATGGCATGACTCTTGATCGTAATGCCTCGTTCACGCTCCAAGTCCATATCGTCCAGAACCTGCGCCTGCAAATCTTTACCTTCTACTGTCTTGGTATACTCAAGCAAACGGTCGGCCAAAGTACTTTTACCATGGTCAATATGAGCAATAATACAAAAATTGCGGATATTCTTCATCTGCTAAACTTATTTAGGTGTGCAAAGATAGTGAATTTAGGCTAAATTGTTATACATTTGGCATACCATTTGTTATTAATAATATATGACACTACAAGAAATAAACAAAGCATACAACCGCATAGTCGGTTCATTAGACAGTAAAGAATTGAAGAATGCCTTCGATTCCTTACAGGCTCTTATTGCAGGAAGTCGCGAATATTCTTTTCAGGACAAGCTGAACGAACTTCAGGACACCTACAAATATATGCTGCGCTACCGGATTGAAGGAGCAAAAGATCCGATGCAGGAACAGATATACAACAATCTACAGGCATCGACTTATGAATTGGCCGATTCAGTCAAGCAGAAAGCAGTAGCTGTGGAATCTCCCCTATCCTATTACAGCCGCCGAAGAAGCCTGAACATACAGCCTTCTCTCACTTACAAACAGCTGCATGACCAACTGTTCTTAGAACATGAAGCCGGAAAGCACAAAGAGAGTGACGCATTTAATATTCTCATCTTTAATAAGATATGGGTATCTTCTTTTCTGAAAAGAGAGGAAGCTGAAGATATCCGCGGCATGCTACACGACAATGCACTACCTTTTACAACCGGTAGCCAGATTGTTTCCGCCTTGATGTTAGGATTGCAAGAGGCGTTCGACAGAGAAAAGATACTTTTATTGTTCGACGCAGCCAGCCATCCGAACGAAGAGGTCAAAGTCAGAGCATTAATTTCAATCCTGATCACTTTATACACATATAGAAAACGGACGCAGTTATATCCGCAGATAGCTGACAGGCTAGCGGCTTTGGCCGAAACTCCGGGGTTCATCAAAACGATCCGCACAATCATCCTACGCTTTATCTTAGCCCGCGAGACAGAGAAGATCACCCGCAAACTACAGGATGAGATCATCCCGGAGATGTTAAAATTGAGTCCAAAGCTCAGCAAAAAGATCAATCTCAACGAACTCACCCCTGAAGATTTGACAGGAAATGAAATGAACCCAGAATGGGAAAGCTTCTTTTCTGACAGTACCCTCGGAAAGAAAATGGTAGAATTCGGGGAGCTTCAACAGGAAGGGGCCGACGTCATGCACTCAACCTTTGTTCATTTGAAAAATTTCCCGTTTTTCCATGAATTAAGCAACTGGCTACTTCCATTCACAATCGAGCATTCTTATTTCGATGATCAGTTCACTCCGGACAACGAAGCTGAAAAGCAGATGCTCGACTCTATGACATTCGCTGCTTTTATGTGCAATTCGGATAAATATTCGCTTTATTTCAGCATGATGCAATTGCCGAAAGAAGCCCGAAAGATGATGATGAACCAATTCGACAGCCAGGCCACAGAAATGATCCAGCAGAATAAAGAAGAATTGATCAGCAAACGTGGAAAACAGGATACGATCATCGGACAGTACATACAAGACCTGTATCGTTTCTTCAAACTATATCCGGGCCATCTGGATTTTACGGATATCTTCACGATGCCGCTCGACTTCCACAATCTTGCCATCCTTCGCCCTTATATTTCTGATAAAGAAAGCCTTACAAACATCGCTGAATATTATCTCCGTAAAAACTATTTTAGCGATGCACTGACCATATTCAACCAATTGGCAAAAACGGATCAAGATAGCGACATTCTTTTCCAGAAAATCGGCTATTGCAAGCAAATGGAAGGAGACTTGAAGGGCGCCCTGGAAGCCTACCTACACGCAGACTTGTTGAATTCCGAAAGCAAATGGGTAATCCGACGAATCGCCGGTTGCTACCGTTCACTTAAACAACCGGAAGAGGCTTTGAAATATTACCGCCGGTACGAAGCTTTAAATCCGGATAATTTATCAGTTCAAATCAGCATTGGCCATTGCCATCTCGAACTAAAGGATTATAACGAAGCGTTGAAATGCTTCTTCAAAGTCGATTACCTGGATAACAAAAGCCATAAGGCATGGCGACCTATCGCATGGTGTTCTTTCTTGACAGGGAAATATGACCAAGCACGGAATTACTACAAAAAGATACTGGATAACCAACCCCACGCACAAGATCTGCTGAATGCCGGACATACCGAATGGGCACTGCAGAATATCAAGGGCGCTCTCTCCTTTTACCAGCAGGCGGTGCAAATGGAAAACGGCAACATCCTTAAGTTCCAAGAACAGTTCAGCCAAGATGTAGCAGACCTGTTGATCGCCGGTATAGAAGAAGCCGAAGTCGCCCTGATGCTGGATCAGTTAAGATATAAAATAGAAGGAGCTATTTAAAAATTTAAAATGGAGAATTGAAAATTACATCTGTAGCTAATTTTCAATTCTCCATTTTAAAATTCCTTTATCCTCTGCTTCCAAGGCTATCCGTATCGGGATTGAGTTCTTTGACAGCATCCTTCACTTCTTTCTCACCTATCGGATAAGTAACAGCTACTTGTTGTACGGGGTATTCTTCCTTTTCCCTATCCACAGCTTTCGATTCGGCATTCTCCGGAATCTTGGCAAAATTTTTGTTCATATCATTCACTATTTATGTTTCTATAGCTATTCAACAATAAAAATGGCCCGGAAGTTCCGAGCCATTCAATCAACCAAAACAAAAAAATCTAAAAACCTAAACATCAACCATCTTTTTCTTTTTGCTCTACTATACGTTAAGGTTTCCTAACTACTAAACAATCTTTCTAACCTAAAAACTAAACCTATCAAATCGTATATATATTTCCCTTGTTTCCTATTCCTCGTATGCCGGCCATGCCCCCTCTTTCGTACAGACATAAGCAGCTGTGCGGACGGCAAATTCATGCGCTTCCCTTAGCGAAGCCCCTTTCAACAACGAAATGACCAGTGCTCCGGAGAAAGCATCACCTGCTCCAACCGTATCCGCCACCTGCACTTCCGGGGTTTGCAAAGTCGATTCTTCATTAGCGGTATATATCGTACTATAAGCTCCTCCGGCCGTCAGAACCACCAAGCGGAGATTATAGTGTTCTATAAACCAATGAACCACCTCCTTGTCCGTTCCTTCCAAATGAAACATATCCCGCAGGACGACCAACTCCCCGTCATTCACCTTCAACATATTTGCTAGATAAAGCGACTCTTCGATCAACTCTTTCGTATAATAATGCTGACGCAAATTGATGTCAAAACAACGATAAGCATCATCCGGGGCAAAAGAAAGAATCGCTTGTATCGTCTCTCTCGACTGTGCGGAACGCTGTCCTAACGTACCGAAGCAAATGGCATCCGCCCGTTCGGCCAAATCAATCGCATTTGACGTCGGAGAAAGATGATCCCAAGCTACACGTTCATTAATAATATAGTCAGGGACACCATCCTGCAGAGTAACCTGTACCGTTCCGGTCGGATAAGGGACTTTCTCGATCAGATACCGGATCGAATTATTATCCAGTTCTTCGAGGATTTCGCGCCCCAGCCCATCGTCTCCCACGGCGCTGATAGCACATCCTTCCGCCCCCAACCGCGACGCGTGGTAGACAAAATTGATAGGAGCACCACCTGCTTTCTTTCCTGTTGGCAACATGTCCCACAGGAGTTCTCCTATGCCTACTACGACCGGTTTCTTATTGTTGCTTTGCATTGTTTCATTATAGTTTATTTGACAAGGATAATTTATTATCTACGATGCAAAGATAGAAACAGGTAGCAGATGCGACGATAACTAATGCTACAAGATTGATAACACTTGTTACATTATACTCTTATTTTCGAGTTACATGCACAAATGTTACACAAATGTAACGAGCGTTATCAAAGAGAAGAATATTATTCCTTTTCCAGATACTCCGTCGGAGTAATATTGTAAACAGCTTTAAAACATTTCGAGAAATAAGCAGGCGAACCGAAGCCCGTCGCATAAGCCACCTCATTCACATTCCCGGCTTTCCGTCGAAGTAGAGCAGCAGCTTTCTTCAAACGATAGTTACGCAGGAAATCGGTCGGTGTCACTCCGGCAAGCTCCTTCACCTTCCGGTAAAGATGCACACGCGACAAGCCCAATTTTTCACTACCTTTTTCAATACTAAAATCCGGATCGGCATAGGACTCTTCGATCAGTTTCAAGAAACGATTCATAAAAAGATCGTCCATGCTTCCCGCTTTTTCCTCCTTCACGGAAACAGCAGGCGAAGAAGCATCGCGAGCATAAGCCTCACGCAACCGGACACGGTCCTCCAGCAGCTTGATGATACGCAGTTTCACGACTTCTATGTTAAAAGGTTTCTGGATATATGCGTCCGCACCACTGGCAGCCCCGTACATCTGTTGCTTGTCGTCGGACAAAGCAGTCAACAGCATAACCGGAAGATGGCTCAGGACAATATCCGACTTGATCTTACGACAAAGATCGAAACCGTTCATCTCCGGCATCATCACATCGCTGATAACCATCGAAACCTCTTCGCTCATCAGTACCTCCAAAGCCTTCACGCCGTTATCGGCAACCAACACACGGAAGTTCTGTTTTAATTCCGCCTGCAAGTAACTCTGTATATCAAGATCATCTTCTACGACCAGAACAGTATAATTGTAGGTACGGTTCAAAACCTCCTGCAATTCATCCGTGTTCAAGTCGGCGACACCACTGGAAAGCTCGGTTACGGAAAGATCGAATGTACAAGATTCGTCAAAATGAGATTTACCTTTCAAGAGGATGACCGTAAAGACAGTACTCTTATGCGGAACACTCTCCACCCGGATCGTGCCTTTGTGCATGTGGACGAACTCACGCGTCAAGTGCAGGCCGATCCCCGTTCCCGTCACATAGTTCTGGTCACCGGTAAAGAAACGGTCAAAGACGGAAGCAATATTTTCCGACGGAATACCTTTGCCATTATCTTCGACAGAAAGCTCGACCTGATCTCCTTTATCTTTCAGATGGATCGTGACCGTACCTCCGTCCAGCGTGAACTTGAATGCGTTGGACAAAAGATTGGCCAGAATCTTCTCCATCTTATCCCTGTCTACCCATATATTAACAGAAGGGCAGTCATGCTCAAACGTGAAATGTATCTGCTTGGTGGCAGCCATCGTATCGAAATAAGATTTCACTTCTGCCACAAAAGCAACTAAATCTACCTCTCCGACCCGCATATTCATCTTATTGCTCTCTACCTTTCGAAAATCAAGTAACTGGTCCACGACTCTCTTCAACCTTTCCGCATTTTTCCGAATGATACGGATATCGTCTGCCAATGAAGAACCTTCCGGAGCCTCTTTCGACAGCTTGCCGAGCGGACCGAGGATCAACGTCAACGGCGTCTTGATCTCGTGTGTGATATTGGTAAAGAATTGCAGTTTCTGAGCCGTCGACTTCTCAATATAACGGTTTGCCTCAGCCAATTCTTCTTTTTGCTGTTGCACCTGCAAGTTCGTACGTTTCAGCTCGCGGTTCTTCCGCTTCACCGCCCGGTTCACATGGACCACGTACAAGGCGGACAAAAGCAACATCCCCATCAGCAAAAGGATAATGCCGACGGAGTTTTGGAGGAACGTGTATTTGGAAAGCATACTCTCCAAATTCTCCCGTTGCAACTCGATCTGGTGCTGATAGTCGACCACCTGTTCGGACTGGATAAACAGCGTTCCGGCATTGTTCTTATCGATCAAGGCAGAAGATAGCAAATATTGCCGGGACACATCTTCTCCGTTCAATATCTGCATGGCTACACGGATAGCAAGGCTCCCACCCGTCGGATACAAGACCGAAGCGGCCAACTCTCCGTGCATGACGGCTTCCAGCCCCGATCCCCGTCCCGAAACGGCATCGATCCCCACAAAGCTAATCCTGTCCGCCAATCCGGGATGCATCCTTTCGATTGCCCTGCGGGCAGCCATTGCCATCACATCATTATGGGCAAACACAACATCCACCTCCTCCAGCGAATCCATTTCCGCTATCTCCTTCTCCACCGTTTCCGGCTTCCATTTCCCGAATATTTCCTTCACCTTGATGCGGGAGTTCAAAACCTCCATAAAACCGCGATGGCGATCCTGCGCCGGAGAAGAACCGGACAAGCCCCATACTTCCAATACGGTAGGATATTTCTCTTTCACCTGTCGGTTCACGAAAAAGCCGGCCTGGCGACCGATCTCGTAATTGTTACCACCGATATAAGTCGTATATTCGTCCGAACTGATCTTCCGGTCTACCAGGATAGTCGGAATGCCGGCACGGTAGGCCTCAATCGCAATAGGAGTGACAGGTTCCGATTCATTGGCGGAGATAATCAATAGATCGACCTTACGTTTTATCAGGCTGCGTATCTGCTCCACCTGCAACAAACTACTGTCCGCTGCATCCTCGACTAACAGGGAGACGCCCGGATATTCGGAGGCCTGCACCTTCATATCCAGCAACATCGATTTACGCCAAGAACCTTCAAGCGTACACTGCGAGACGCCGATAACAAACTTTTTCTTCTCCGAATCTGTTTTGCAGGAAAAGCAGGATGCCAGAAGTAAGACCAGCAGAGCGTAATAAGTTAGAGCAGGTTTCATTCTGTTTTATTTACAGGTTTCTGCAAATGTACGGAGAAATGGCATACCAGCCAATATTTATTTTGTACATTCGTCCTCCAGTAATCAATTATTCGCATGAAGATCATAAACGAAGCTTTATTGAATGAAACGACCGGGCGTGCCAAACAGTCGCCTCGGCTACGCATGAACTACAACTTTCATGAGCATTTGGACGATCCCGTCAACCGTTTGCTCAATGCCCTGGAACCGGGAACCTACCTCCGCCCACACCGCCATCTGAACCCTAAAAAAGATGAAATATTCCTCCTGCTGCGCGGTCGCATTGCAGTATTCCTCTTTGACAACAAAGGGGAAATCACCCAAACACAGATACTCGATCCGAAAGAAGGTGTCTACGGCGCCGAAATAAAGGCGGGAACATGGCACGGGCTGTTAGTTCTAGAATCCGGCTCTGTCATATATGAAATCAAGGAAGGGCCGTTCGCTCCGCTCGCTCCGGAAAATTTCGCTCCCTGGAGTCCGGCTCCAGAAGACACGAAAGGGGTGGCAAAATATATGGAGTTATTAGGAAAGGCTATATAACCTTGCACTACCTTCCCGTTCCCCTTAAAGAAAACTTTATTTTCATGCAAGGGAAACTTTATTTTCATAGGGATGAAACTTCTTTTTCATCCCCATGAAACTGTCGTTCCATCCCTATGAAACTGTTATCACATACCTATCGGCTCCTTTATTGCTGGAATACTTTTGTCAAACGGATCATGGCTTCTTTCACCGGACAGTCATTCTTATCCGTCCTGACAATAGCGTTCTCATAATTTTCAACTTTCAAATACCAACATCTGACAATGCTTGCAGTCGAACTGCAACCGGAGGCGCGTATCTTTATAAAGCAGATAATACGGTTCCTTGTAGGGAGACTTGTCTTTCTGATAAGTAGGACACCACCCCATGCTGTAGCGCAGGCAGTGTTTGGTAAACATCAACGGAACATCTTTCCGGGGAGACAGTTCAAATGCCGGGTCGATCTGTTCCACCCCGTGATCCTGGTAGAACGAACGGGCTTTCCCGTTGGCAACATTCCCCAAATAAGTAAGTTGGCGTTCGGGGAAAGGTATCGACACGGACGGCTGCACACGTTTCACTGTCTCACGGGGATAGCGGGCACGGCGTGCTTCCAGCAACTTCTCCACTCCTCTACGGCGCATATCGGCAAGCAGAGAAGAGGGAACGAACCAGTTTTCAGACAAACCGACCACTACCTTCGATGCCTCGAAAGGCGTATTCCCCAACTTGGATAGCTGTGTCCGTATATTATCCTGCTGTTCACGACGCGCCAGCTCTTTTGCAAACGGCTCGGTCAGCATGATCCGTGCTCCCGTCTCATCCTCCATACAAAGCGTAAAACCGAAGGGATTGTCCAAGAACTCGATCTCCACGGACAGCTTGCGTTCGGCTGAAGGCTTGGCTAGCAATTTATCAAATGCCTGGTCGAAATTGCGGTAAAGAGGAGTCTTGGGGGCAAGCTGCGGCATATCCAGCGGAAACACCCGGTTTGCCTCCACCCGGTTTACACGAAAACCTTCCAATTCGCCTTTCCTATTAAAGAAAACAAGCCCGTCTCCATTGTTCAATTGCTTCAAGCCGGCCACAGTAAAAGAATTGCCTTTGATCTCTTTGACCATCCCGACAGGTTCGCCCAACGACTTAGGTGTATTGAAAGCGGTAATATCCGCCGTCCGCCCCTCCAAAAGGAACGTAGTGAACCCACGGTTAAAACTCTTTTCAGCTACCGGCTCGAACGTATAAGTGCTTCGACCAGCAGAAGCACGACGATATTCCGGACGGCGGGACAGGACTGCATCTAACTTCTTCCGATAATAAGCCGTGATATTCTTGACATAGCCGGCATCTTTCAACCGCCCTTCGATCTTGAGGGAAGAAACACCTGCATCCAACAGGGCTTCCAGCTGATCCGAACGGTTCATGTCCTTGAGCGAAAGCAGATGTTTGTTGCTGACGATCTCCGTCCCTGTCGCATCGACCATCGTATAGGGCAGGCGGCAATATTGGGCGCATTCTCCGCGATTGGCACTACGTCCACTCAAAGCGGCGCTCAGATAACATTGCCCGCTATAGCTGACGCAGAGGGCGCCGTGCACAAATACTTCCAGCGGAACGGTAGTCGCTTCCGATATCCGGCGAATCTCGTTCAGCGACAATTCACGTGCCAGAACCACCTGTGTAAAGCCTGCGGCTTCGAGGAAACGGACCTTTTCCGGTGTGCGGTTGTCCGTCTGCGTGCTGGCGTGAAGCGGAATAGGAGGCAGGTTCAGCCGGGTAATCCCCATATCCTGAATGATCAGGGCATCCGTCCCGACACGCCAGAGATCCCAGATCATCCGTTCGGCTTCTTCCAACTCATCTTCTTTCAGGATCGTGTTGAGCGTAACGTAGATACGGGCTCCATACAGGTGGGCATACTCGCAAAGCTCGCGTATATCTTCCAAAGAGTTGCCGGCAGCGGAACGCGCACCGAACTTGGGCGCACCGATATAGACGGCATCGGCACCGTGATTAATCGCTTCAATCCCGCAATTGAGGTCTTTAGCCGGAGAGAGAAGTTCTATAGGACGGGATTTTGTTTGCATGCTATTATTTCTTATTTCTTGATTACAAATCACCTAACTTGCTGATATCCTCGATACGGAACGGGGTTTCCTGATAGACATAATAGTTCAGCCAGTTGGTGAACAGAAGATTGGCATGACCACGCCAGCGGACCACCGGACCGAGGGCCGGATTGTTATTACGGTAATAGTTGCGGGGAACGGCAATAGGCAATCCCTTGTTCACGTCGCGCATATACTCGTCATTCAGCGTGTAAGGCGAGTATTCGGAATGCCCGGTGATAAAAAACTCGCGTCCTCCGCGCGCCATCGCCATATAGACACCAGACTCTTCGCTTTCGGACAAGAGCGTCAAATCGGGAACTTTCATCACATCCTCGCGGCGTATCTCCGTATGCCGGCTGTGCGGCACATAGAACTCGTCGTCGAAGCCTCGGAAGATCGGCACATAGGGCTCGCGCAACGTATGGCGGAACACGCCGAACATCTTGGCTGGCAGATCATATTTGGGGACACCATAAAAATGGTACAACCCGGCTTGCGCCGCCCAGCATATATATAAGGTAGAAGTCACATGCGTACGCGCCCAATCGAATATCTCGGTCACTTCCTCCCAATAGTTCACTTCCTCGAAAGGCATCTGCTCTACCGGAGCACCTGTGATAATCATGCCGTCGTAAAAATCATCCTGCATCTCGTCAAAGTCTTTATAGAATTCCTTCATATGCTCGATCGGCGTGTTCTTGGGAGTATGGCCTTTTATCTTCATAAAGTCGAGCTCCACTTGCAAGGGGGTATTGCTCAGGAGGCGAACAAGGTCTGTCTCCGTCGTGATCTTCAGTGGCATCAAGTTCAGCACAACTACACGTAGCGGACGAATGTCCTGCTCAGACGCACGCAACGAGTCCATCACAAAGATGTGCTCTTTCTTCAACAGCTCAACAGCTGGCAAGTTCTTCTGTAGGTTTAAAGGCATCTTCTTTCCTTAATTATTTATACAAGGCACAAAGATAGTGAGAAATTGCCTTTCGTTGAAAATAAATCGTTGTTTCCCGCGTTTGTAGATTTAATAATTAGATGGAATATGAAGATTCGTGCAATAGCTACACTACTATTTATATTATTTTCGATAAGTGCTTTCGGGCAGGGACGTGCCAAAATCAGCGGTTATATCCGCGACGCGGATGGTAATCCGCTGGACTTGGTCAATATCCGGGTCAAGAACACGTTAAACGGGACGATGAGTAATGAAAAAGGCCACTACTCGCTTTCGGTCGCTACCGGTGACTCGGTGACGCTTATCTATTCATGCCTGGGCTACAACAAGGCCGAAAGGATCCTACCTCAGGTAACCAAAGATATGCGTCTCAACGTGCAGATGAACTATACATCACTCGAACTGGGAGAAGTCGTAGCTACCGCCATCCGAAAGCAGACAACCACTCTTGAAACCCTGAATGCCGACCGCGTCAAACTACTCCCCGACCCTGCCGGAGGAAGCATTGAAAGTCTGGTCGTTACATTTGCTGGCGTTACTTCCAATAACGAATTAAGTTCGCAATACTCCGTACGCGGCGGCAGCTATGACGAAAACATCGTATATGTGAACGGACTGGAAGTGTTCCGTCCGCTGCTCATCCGTTCCGGACAACAGGAAGGGTTGAGTTTTATCAACCCGGACATGACGGAAGCCGTCAATTTCTCCGCCGGAGGATTCGAAGCCCGTTATGGGGACAAGATGAGTTCCGTGCTGGACATCACCTACAAAAAACCGAAAGGATTCGAAGGTTCGGCTTCCGCCAGCCTGCTGGGAGCCAATGCTTATGTGGGCAGTTCTTCCGGCAAGTTCACACAGGTGACCGGTTTCCGTTACAAAACAGGACGATCTCTTTTGAAAACAACCGATACGGATGCCGAATATGATCCTAATTTCATTGATTTGCAGACTTATATGACATACCAGCTTGCCCCCAAATGGGAGATCAACTTTCTCGGAAACTTAGCCATAAACAATTATAAGTTCATTCCCCACACCCGAGAGACTTCTTTTGGAACGGCAACAAATGCCAAAAAATTTAAAGTATTCATGAGTGGCCAGGAACGGGATAAGTTCGAAACGTTATTCGGAGCACTCACTTTAAAGCATAACCTGAACGACAATACGGAACTCGGCTTGCAAGCATCCGCCTTCACCAGTAAGGAAGAGGAAGGATATGATATTGCCGGTGATTACTGGCTGGGAGATGCAGCCGAAGAAGGAGGCGGAGAAATACAGAAATTATCCATCGCACGCTATAACGAGCACGCTCGCAACCGTCTGCACTCCAATATCATGAATGTCGGGCATTATGGTATCGCTCGCATAAAAAACAATACGTTGAAATGGGGTGCTACCGTCCAGTTGGAGAAAATCAACGACAAGATCAGCGAATGGGAAAAACGCGACTCCGCCGGATACTCGTTACCGCAAGGGGGCGGGAATGTCAACGTGATCGCAAACCTGTTCTCGGATAACAAACTGGAAAGCACACGTATTTCCGGTTATTTGCAGGATGTATTCAAGTTTCGTACCAAACAAGGACTGTTCACGCTGGTTGGTGGTGTACGCGGCAGCTATTGGAGTTATAACAGGGAATTTATATTCAGCCCGCGTGCTTCAATAGGTTTCATTCCGAACTTCGACCAGAACCTGACATTTCGGCTGGCTTCCGGTCTGTATTATCAGTCTCCGTTCTATAAGGAATTACGTACAACTGTGCAGGACGAACACGGCAACAGTATCATACAACTGAACAAAAACCTGAAATCACAGCGTTCCATCCATGTCATTGCAGGAGGCGATTATACATTCCGGGCATCCGGCAGAAATTTCAAAGTCAGTGCCGATATGTATTATAAAAAATTGGATAACCTGAACCCCTATACGGTGGATAATGTCAAAATCCGATACTACGGCGAGAACTGTGCGCAAGGCCATGCGATGGGGCTCGATGTCAAATTCTTCGGCGAATTTGTTCCGGGTACGGACTCCTGGATCAGCTTCTCCCTAATGAAAGCGGAGCAAAGCATCCGAGGGAGCGAATATGTACCGATGCCTAACAGCCAAGGTTATAATGTCTCGCTCTTTTTTCAGGATTATTTCCCCGGATACAAACGTGTCAAACTGAATCTGAAAGGCGTACTGTCCGGCGGCCTTCCCGTCACAGCCCCACGTACAGGCTACGAGGACGGCTATTTCCGTACTCCGACTTACAAACGCGTGGACCTCGGTTTCTCCTACCAGCTTGCCGGGGGAACGGATGCAATCATGGATCGCGGATTCTTCCGCAATCTCAAGAACATTTGGCTCGGATTGGATATTTTCAACTTGTTCGACATAAAGAACACTAGTTCCTATTATTGGATTACCAATATAGACAACCACCAGTACGCAATCCCTAATTACCTGACCGGAAGGCAATTGAATATTCGACTTATCGTTGATTTTTAACCATATGATTTCAAAAATATGCTTTTTAAACATATCCGGATCATGCTGATAAATATTAACGAATTATTTCTCTATTAATAAAAAGAGTGTACCTTTGCCAACATAGAACAAAAAGCAATATTAAATTACTAAATTATTATTGACATGGAACTTACACATATCGAACATTTGGGTATCGCAGTAAAGAGCATCGAGGCTTGCCTGCCGTATTATGAAGAAGTTTTAGGACTAAAATGCTACAACATCGAAGAAGTAGCAGACCAGAAAGTAAAAACTGCATTCTTTAAAGTAGGCCAGACTAAGATCGAGTTGCTGGAGCCGACAAGTGAAGACAGTACAATCGCTAAATTTATCGAAAAGAAAGGTGAAGGTATCCACCACATTGCATTTGCTGTTCCCGACGTACAGGCAGCATTGGACGAAGCCGAATCAAAAGGTGTCAAGCTGATCGACAAAGCTCCTCGTGGAGGTGCAGAAGGCTTGAACATTGCATTCCTTCACCCGAAATCGACATGCAGCGTTCTGACCGAACTTTGCATGCCGGGAAAATAAGAAACAATGGACAATTGAGAATTGACAATTATTTGATGCTATTCAATTGGCAATTCTCAATCGTCAATTGCCAATTAAATAAGTTCATTTCTAACAACAAATCTATAGTACAATGAGTAACCAACTTGAAAAAGTAAAGGAGCTTATCGCCCTTCGCGAAACAGCTCGTTTAGGTGGTGGAGAAAAAAGAATCGAATCTCAGCACAAAAAAGGTAAATACACCGCACGCGAACGTATTGCCATGTTGCTGGATGAGGGAAGTTTTGAAGAATTCGATATGTTCGTACAACATCGTTGTACAAACTTCGGTATTGAAAAAACTAAGTATTTGGGCGACGGTATCGTAACAGGTTACGGAACGATCGACGGACGTCTGGTATATATTTATGCTCAGGATTTCACCGTATTCGGCGGTGCTTTATCCGAAGCATTGGCCATGAAGATCTGTAAAGTAATGGATCAGGCGATGAAGATGGGTGCTCCCGTTATCGGCTTGAACGACTCGGGTGGTGCACGTATCCAGGAAGGTGTCAACGCCTTGGCCGGTTATGCAGAAATCTTCCAACGTAATATCTTGGCTTCCGGGGTTATTCCTCAGATTTCCGGTATCTTCGGTCCATGTGCCGGCGGTGCGGTTTACTCTCCTGCCCTGACAGACTTCAATATCATGACCCGCGGAACAAGTTACATGTTCCTGACTGGTCCGAAAGTTGTAAAAACAGTTACAGGCGAAGACGTTACACAGGAACAATTAGGTGGCGCAAGCGTACATACGACCAAATCCGGTGTGGCCCACTTCGCAGTCGATACGGAAGAAGACGGTTTACAGTTGATCCGCAAATTGATCAGCTTCCTGCCGCAGAACAACCTGGAAGAAACTCCTCTGATCGAATGTAAAGACCCGATCGACCGTCTGGATGACAACCTGAACGACATCATCCCTGACAATCCTAACCAGGCTTACGATATGTATGAAGTTATCGGAACCATCATCGATAACGGCGAATTTCTGGAAGTACATGCCGACTATGCCAAGAACATTATCGTCGGTTTCGCCCGTTTTAACGGCCAGACTGTCGGTATCGTAGCCAACCAGCCGAAAGTAATGGCAGGCTGTCTGGACAGCAACGCCTCCCGCAAGGCAGGCCGTTTCGTCCGTTTCTGTGATGCTTTCAACATTCCTTTGGTTACATTGGTTGACGTACCGGGATTCTTACCGGGTACAGGCCAGGAATACAACGGCGTTATCCTGCACGGAGCCAAATTGCTTTACGCTTACGGCGAAGCCACAGTGCCTAAAGTAACTGTAACATTGCGTAAATCTTACGGTGGAGCCTATTGTGTGATGAGCTCCAAACATCTGCGTGGCGATATGAACTACGCATGGCCGACAGCCGAAATCGCAGTTATGGGCCCAAGCGGCGCTGTAGAAGTGATCTTTGCAAAAGAAGTGGCTGCCTCGGAAGATCCGAAAGCTTGCGCTGCAGAAAAAGAAGCCGAATACAAAAAAGCATTTGCAAACCCATACAATGCAGCTCAATATGGCTATATCGACGATGTTATCGAACCTCGTAACACTCGTTTCCGTATTATTCGTGCTTTACAACAATTGCAGACCAAGAAGTTAAGCAATCCTGCCAAGAAACATGACAATCTGCCTCTATAATTCTTAAAACAGGAAATGAATATGATTAATAAGAAAATAGGGGTATTGCTGCTGTTCGCGTTGCTCGTTTCATTCGGGGCAAAAGCACAGCGTGCAACCTCCATGCGAATAAATGAAGTGCTGGTCATCAACGAAGATAACTTTGTTGATGATTACGGCAAACGCCATGCCTGGATCGAATTGTTCAACAATTCGGCCGGTTCGGTCAATATCGCCGGTTGCTACTTGACTAATGACAAGAGCAACCCGAAAAAGTATCCGATTCCGAAGGGCGACGTTCTAACAGTAATTCCTCCTCGCCAGCACACTTTGTTCTGGGCAGACGGAGAACCGGATCGGGGAACATTCCATGTCAATTTCACGCTCGACCCATCAAAAGAAAATTACATTGCGTTATACGATGCAGACGGTAAAACTCTGATCGATGAGATCGTTATCCCTGCTTCACAAAAAGCAGATGTCAGCTATGGTAGAACTTTAGACGGACAAGGTGAATGGACAGCTCTGACAAAAGTTACACCCAGCACCAATAACGTAACATTGGATTCTAACGAGAAAATCGAGAACTTTAAAGAAAATGATTCTTGGGGTATCGGTATGACCCTGACTGCCATGGCAGTTGTGTTCTCCGGATTATTCCTGTTGTTCATCATCTTTAAACAAATCGGAAAGCTCTCGATCGCGGCCAGCAAACGCAATGCACAGAAAGCGGCTGGAGCGGCTGTTATTGCAGACAATGCAGGTCAGGAATCCGGGGAAATCTTTGCGGCTATCGGTGCGGCTCTATACGAAATGAGCGACGACAACCACGACATCGAACATACGGTTCTGACGATCCGCAAGGTTCAAAGATCTTATTCTCCGTGGAGTTCCAAGATTTACGGTCTGCGTGAAGTTCCCAAAAAGTAATTATCTCTAAAAACAAACAAGAATGAAAAGTTTTAAATATACTATTAACGGTAACGTATATAAAGTACATATCAGCTCGGTAGTGGATGACATCGCTGAAGTAGAAGTAAACGGTACTCCCTATCAGGTAAAAATGGAGAAACCGGCAAAAAAACAGATGGTTACACTGAAACGCCCGGCTCAAGCTCCTACAACGGCAAGTGGCGAACCGGTTATTTCCCGTCCGGCAGCCTCAACCACCAAGGGCGCTGTCAAATCTCCGCTGCCAGGTGTAATCCTGCAGGTTAACTGTAAAGTCGGTGATACTGTCAAGAGAGGCCAGAATCTACTTGTCCTCGAAGCCATGAAGATGGAAAACAACATCAACGCCGACTGTGACGGCAAAATCATTGAAATAAAAGTAAACAAAGGGGATTCCGTACTGGAAGGTGCTGACCTCGTCGTAATAGGATAATATTATGTTAGGATCAGTATTATTACAGGCAGCAGGTACGGCTCATGAAAGCTTTCTCCAGTTCTTGGGAGAAAACTTGGAGTTGTTCCTCACTTATACAGGAGTCTACAACGCGACACCGGGTCACCTTATCATGATCCTTGTCGGTCTGTTGTTCATCTTCCTGGCTATTAAATATGAATTCGAGCCTATGCTCCTTATCCCTATCGGATTCGGTATCCTGATCGGTAACATTCCGTTCAAAGATGCAGGATTGCAGGTGGGTATTTACGAACAAGGTTCTGTGTTGAACATCCTCTACCAGGGTGTAACCTCCGGATGGTATCCGCCGTTGATCTTCCTCGGTATCGGGGCCATGACCGATTTCTCCGCATTGATCTCCAATCCTAAACTGATGTTGATCGGTGCAGCGGCTCAGTTCGGTATTTTCGGAGCATATATCATCGCTCTTCAAATGGGATTTGAACCGAACCAGGCCGGTGCAATCGGTATCATCGGTGGTGCCGACGGCCCGACAGCAATCTTCCTTTCTTCCAAGTTAGCTCCGAACTTGATGGGTGCTATTGCAGTATCGGCATACTCTTATATGGCGCTGGTTCCTATTATCCAGCCTCCGTTCATGCGCCTGCTGACGACTCAGAAAGAACGTCTGATCCGCATGAAACCGCCGAGAGCCGTTTCTTCCACGGAAAAGATCGTATTCCCGATCGTAGGCCTGTTGCTGACTTGCTTCCTTGTTCCTTCCGGTCTGCCTCTGTTGGGTATGCTGTTCTTCGGAAATTTGTTGAAAGAAAGTGGTGTAACACGTCGTTTGGCTGAAACAGCCCGTGGTCCGCTGATTGATACGATCACGATCCTGTTAGGTATTACGGTAGGTGCTTCTACTCAAGCAACCCAGTTCCTGACTATTGAACTCCATCAAGATCTTCGGTTTGGGAGCGTTGTCATTCGTGATCGCAACTTGTGCAGGTATCCTGTTCGTGAAGTTCTTCAACCTGTTCTTGAAAGAAGGCAATAAGATCAATCCGCTTATCGGTAACTCCGGTGTGTCTGCCGTGCCCGACTCTGCCCGTATCTCTCAGAACGTAGGTCTGGAATATGATCCGACCAACTACCTGTTGATGCACGCCATGGGTCCGAACGTAGCAGGTGTAATCGGTTCTGCCGTAGCAGCCGGTATCCTGTTGGGATTCTTAGGATAATTCACTTATTCTACATAAAAAGGAGCTGAACTCCAAGTCATCTCCAAATATAAAAACTTACCCAAGTTTACGGACTTTAACGTATTCTTGGGTAAGTTTGTATATGCGCACAACGATTCATCAGAAGTATATTAATGGCTGCATCATAAAAAACTATTTACGACACAGCCTCCCTTTTTATATCCGACCTTATCAGATATTTTGTTCGACGGTCATCGGATCTGTCTCTGGATTTGCCTCCTGTTCCAATGTTGTCCCCAAAAACAACCAAATCATTAACAGGATAATCGCGATCACCACACCAAAGACCAGCAGTACATTCGTATTCTTTCGTCTCATGTCTATTCTTCAATATTGATTTGAAGATTAAACAAGACACCCCCTTTTTTGGTTTAACCGTTCCTTACTTTTGTTCTTTATTTAACTGAGTAAATATTTTAGAAAGAATGTTTTTTCTTCACTTACAAATACAATTGGAAATAGACGATCCAACTATCATACCATCATAATTGGCAATAACCCACTATATATCAACACAAAACAACCATGACAGTTCGCAAAACAACTGTCATGGCTACTATCATACCATCATACATAAAATCAGTCAATCAATTATATATCAACCATCTACTTCTTCCACATAATAACAAGTCCCCCTCATCGTCCGCTTATTCGGCACGCTATTCCGCTTCAAAAGCTTGCCGAAATTAAGGATCATCGTTTTTGTAATGTTAAAACCGGGTTGTTTCTCCGCGATCATATCCAGTATCTCGGACGCCAGAAGCGGCTTTGCCTCTTCAATATCCTCCGCGATCTTGAAATAACGCAGGAACAGTTGCTCTTCAGCCGGCTGCTGCTGGAAATCCCTGTTGTTTTCAGTGATCAGCGCCTCTTCCTCCGGAGTAAACCAAAAACGTTCACCACGCCTCAACAATTCTTTCGCTTCCGCATACAACTGATCATAATCGATCGGCTGGGCATAATCGATCCGCCCCTTCACCTCCACGCAAATGAAACGGCGGCTACCGGTCGGATCCGTCAGCAAATCATAATTGTTGCTGGTCGCGATAAACGTGGCATAGCGACGCAAGTTACGGCTCGCACTCTGATAAGGCAAACGAGTGTTCACAACCGCTTTTTGCAGGATATGCTTCAAAAAACTTTGATGAGAACTTTTCACTGAATCAAATTCATCGATATTAATCAACGCATACCGGTGCAAAGCCAACTCCGCCCCACGGCGATTGCCGAAATCGATACTGTCCGTATAATAAGGACGCAACACTGGTGGCAACAAATTCAAGCAAAACGTGGACTTCCCACACCCTTGACCACCGACCAACAGAGGTGTCGTACTATTCCCGTGTTCCGAATCCAGTTCCATCCAATGTGCCACCATGCTTAGGAACCAGCGGTAAAACAAATCCCCCCATACCGGATTGTCACAAGGGACACGCCCGGCTAATGCCCTGATGCGTTCTTTTCCGTCCCAAGCCGGAAGATTCCCAAGAAAATGGTCGATAGGATGATATATCGGAACACGATCGGAATTGACATACCGGTCGATATCCTTGTCCCATACATTCAACCCTTCCTGCTGGGCTTCCAGGCAAATGGAATTCCGAACTTTCGTCGTATAAGGCTTGTAAACGAACTGTATCATCGAACGGTCCAAATATTCCACTCCACCGCTCATCTCATTCGTCCGGAAGAAATAACGCCGGTTCATAAACTCGTCCAACCGCAACACCAACGACATGGATGGCGGGACAGAAGAGAGCGGCTCCGCACGGTTTGAAACATTCTCCAACGTATATGCCGTACGGAAAGCCATACGGATGTCTATCTTATATTTTTTCAAAGCCTCATAGCGCAATGTCCAGCCCACCGCCTCTTCCTCCGGTATTCCAAGCCGGCAGCAAGCCTGCGCCAAGTCGATGAACAGCAGTTGGATATCATCTTCCGGGCTTTCTGAAAACCGACGCGTCATCTCCATCAGGATAACACTGAACAGCGTGGCGATCTGCCCGTTCCGATCCGCTCCCGGAGCCATCATCTCCAACGGATCCCGAACCGGAGAAGGCACGATCTTCAAGTCACCCCCGTCCGGCATCTGCAAAGGTTGCTCGATCCGGATCGCCACCGCATCCGGATTGTAATAGGCGTCCGGATCCACACTCATCCGGCACCCCCGCGACAGGAACGGTTCTTTCAACGATATAATGCTGCCCAACTGCGGCTGGTAATGCCGTACCGCCAGCTGATAAGCCGCAGCATGAAACATACGGGCCTGCTCCTCTTTTTTCGGCAGC
>UMFT01016829.1_pt1 | contig 25054 bp, 21 predicted proteins | sample 1965081 | NCBI WGS metagenome assembly UMFT01 (sample SAMEA4836053, study PRJEB28245) | human gut metagenome | biome: gut microbiome; material: fecal sample | place: Denmark | collected 2008
CGACTTGCGTTCCCCTTCGAGCGAGGCGATACGCTTCTCCAGTTTCGCCTTGTCGAGCAGGTCGGTGTTGCCGGAGAGCAACGCCATGTATTCCGAGAAGTTCATGCCCGATTTTTCGTCCATCGCCCCCTCGTCGATGGTACGTGCGCCCATCGCGCCGCTTTTCAGCTGCGAGATGAAGGTCTGCTTGCAGTGCAGCAGGTTGAACTTGTAGCTGTCCAGCGACTTCTCCACCGCATAGATGATGACATCCACGTTGTTCCCCGCAAAGTGCTTGGCAATCTCGTTGCCGGCCCTGACACCACGCCCGTCACGCTGTTGCAGGTCGGACGGGCGCCACGGTGTATCAAGATGATGGATCGCCACGCACCGTTTCTGCGCGTTCACACCCGTTCCGAGCATGGAGGTGGAACCGAACAGCACACGCACCGTTCCGGCGTTCATGGCATCTATCACCGCCTTGCGCGCCTTGTCGGTCTTGCATTCCTGAATGAAGCGCACCTCGCTTGCCGGTATGCCGTAGTCCTCCGTCAGCTTCCGCTTTATCTCGCTGTACACGTTCCACCCTTCACCCGGCTGATACGTCCCCAAGTCCGAGAATACGAACTGTGTGCCTTTCTGTGCGTCGTATCTGTGGTAATACTCCGCTATCATCTTGGCGCAGTGGCTCGCCTTGTTGTCGGGGTGGTCTTCGTAGTTCGGGTCTATCATGCGCATATCCAGTGCCATCTTGCGGGCGTAATCGGTGGCGATGAGCATCTTCGCCTTCTCCTCCGTTTCCGACAGCGGCAGTCTGCCCAACAATGTCGCATCGCCCGTTTTGGCAAATTCCATCAACTGCTTGATGAAATACTCCTGATCGGGCGTGGGCGGTATGTGGTGCAGTATCTCGTTCTTGTGCGGACGGTCCACGCCCACATCCTCCGCCGTGCGGTAGTCGGTGATTTCGTTGTAGAAGGCGGCAAGCTCCGGCACCTTGATGAAGTAGCGGAAACGCTCCTTCTGCACGATGTTGTTCGTCACGTTGAACTCGAAGTCAGTGGTCTTCTTGGCGAAAATCGCCGCCCACGCATCGAAGCAGCGGATGTCCTGCCTCTCCAGCTCTTTCGGACGCAGGTACTTGAAGAGCAGGTACAGCTCCGTCAGCGAGTTGCTGATGGTCGTGCCCGAAAGGAACGTAGCCCCCAAGTCCTTGCCCGTCCGCTCCTGTATGGTGCGGATGGCAAAGAGCATGTTCAGGGCTTTCTGGCTACCCTCGCTGTTGCCCAATCCCGCCACACGGTCGTGCCGCGTGTTAAACGTAAGATTCTTGAACTGGTGGCTCTCGTCTATGAAGATATGGTCGATGCCCATCTGCTTGAAATCCGCCACATCGTCCGTGCGTGACTTGATGGCGTATTCCACTTTTTCCAGTTTCGCTTCAAGGTTGTGCTTGCGCTTTTCCAGCCCTTTCAGCATCGCCCGCGACACATTTTTGCCCTGCTGACGCAATACTTCCAGATTTTCCTCCACCGTATCAAGCTCCGCCTGCAGGATGCGCTGTTGCAGCTCCGGACTTTGCGGTATCTTCCCGAACTGGTCGTGGCTCATGATAACGCAGTCGTAGTCGTTGTTCCTGATGTTGTTGAAGAAACGCACGCGGTTGGCGGTCGAGAAATCCTTTTCCGAAGCATACAGGATACGGGCGTTCGGATAGGCGGCCTGATAGGTGGCTGCAATCTCCGCCACATTCGCCTTCAAGCCGATAATCATCGGCTTGTGCGCCAGTTTCAACCGCTTCATTTCATGCGCTGCAATGCACATTATCAACGTTTTACCGGTTCCAACCTCATGGTCACAGATCCCGCCTCCGTTCTGCTTCAGCATCCATACGCAGTCCTTCTGCGAGGGATATATGCTCTTGATTCCCCGGCTTGCCAGCCCTTTGAGATTGAGGTCTGGGAAGGTCTGGTGGCTTCCGTCATACTTCGGGCGCACGAAACAGTTGAACTTGCGGTTATACATCGTCACGAGCCTCTCCTTGAACTGCGGAGACTGCTCTTCCAGCCATTCGGAGAACCCACCCCGGATTTCGTCAATCTTGGCGTTGGCGAGCTGTATGCCCTCGCTGTCGCGCACCTTGATGTCGTTGCCGTGCTCGTCCTTGCCGATGGACTTCATCATGTCCGGACAGGTGTTGTGCAGGGCGTGCTTCAGCAGGTGCATACCGTCGTAGTGGCGGTAATAGCCCTTTACCAGAAACTCGTCCGTGATTTTCATGGTACGGTAGCCGCAAGCCACCGAGAACTCGTCCATGCTGGCGGAATAGGCGATTTTCACGTCCGTTTCAAACAGGTGGCTCATATACGAGGCGTACACGCCCGTGGGAATCCAGCGTTCACCGAAGTTGAAGTCGAGGTCTTCAAACTCAATCCGCTGCGGTTCGGCTTCCCTCAATGCCTCCAGTGCCTCCTTCACTTCAGGCATATGCCCATTTTCGGGATTGGCATTTATCCAATTTTCGATTCGTTCCGCCTTCTCTATCACGTTCCCGGCGATGAACCTGTCCTTGATTTCGTAACCGGTTACGAGCGGGTTGTAGAAGATGCGCCCTTTCAGGGCTTGGAGCAGTTCCTCCTCCGTTCCGTCGGTTATCTCCCTCATATAATCGAGATCGACCGTTCCGAACCGGTTGAGCGATGCGGCAAGCGCTTCCTCCGGTGTCCCGGCATTCACGGCTGACTCCACCCCGAAGGATACGGGGCGTTCAAAGATGTCCGCCTTCACAAACCTGCCGCCCTCCGCACGTTCCAGCGAAAGGACATCGCGTCCGCCGACATCCATCATCACCAGTTTCACATTCTGCTTGGCATTGAGGTTGCCGTAGCGCATGACAAATTCATCGTAGCAGGTGTTCAGGTGTTCACGCCACTGGGGATTTGCCTCGTGTCTGTTCGATTCATAGCGGTACAGCCTCTCGTATGCGTCACGGACTGATACATACAGCAGTGCCTTTTCTTTCTGATAACCGGTCAGTCCGAGCGGCTGGAATGTCGCACCGTAGGGAGTGATGTCTTTCAGATACCCGATGTCGCGTGCCCTGTTTGCCACCAGCGACCCTTCACGCAGGTGCATTTCAGGCGTGCGGTGATAAGGACGCGGTTTCATATCCAAGACTTCCTCCTGCTTTTTCACCTCCGTATCGTGTTCCGCCTGTTGTACGGTGGGTGCTTTCGGTTGTTCCTGCCTGTGCCGTTCCGCCACTTGCCGAAGAGCCTTGCGCTTTTCAGGTGTCATATCCATCATCATTTCATAGAAACCGTTGATGGGCGGATTGTCTTCCCAGTTAATGGAAGCATAGATGTCGTCTGGATCGCTTTGCTTATCCGCTTCCTCCACTTCCTTTTTCTCGTCCGTTTTCTTTTCAGCCGGAGAAACAGAGGTGGTATGCGGAGGTATATTCGTAACCTTCGGTGTAACCTGCACTTTCGGTTTGGACGCGGTACGCTTTGCGGCACTTTCCTTTTTCGCTGCCTTTTTCTTCTTGGAAGTTTCCTCCTTGCTGACTTCTTCGGTCATTCCCCAAAGGTCAAGCAGGGAGAGCTGCACACCGTCCGAATGCTTCATCGGGCGGTGTGGCTCTATCTCCGGCTTTTCGTCTGTGGGCTGTGGCGTTACTTCTTCCGGTTTTGCCACCGTTTCGGAGTTCGTTACATTTTCAATATGCGGCTGTATTTCGGGAGTGGAGACAATTTCACCTTCCGTGCTTTTACTTTGCGCAGGATGAAGACTGTGCCTGTCATACAGTTTCTTGTCAAACTTTAGCATTTCAATGCTTAAATGCTCCCGCAAGTCCTCCGCCATCTGTTCAATGTCGCCCCGGTGCATGATTTTATAGGCAGGTTTTCCGTAAGGGTCTGTACTTCTTATCAGGTCGGAATGGGGAATCATGCCGATGCTGCCGACATATCCGTTCTCGAAACTGCCGATCGGGGTCTTCCCTGTCTGTATGAACATTTCCTCATAATCATACAGTTCCCGTTTCTTTCCGCTGTTCTTTTGCAGGATGATCAGGTCACTGCCCACCTCCGTACCCGCGTTGTCCGTGAAAAGATTGTTCGGCAGGCGTGCGACACCCACCGGATTGGCATGTCTCATCATATACTCGCGTATGGGCGCGTTGGACGGGGCATCCAGCACCCCTTGCGAGGTGATGAACGCCACAATGCCGCCCTCGCGTACCGTGTCGAGGCTCTTCAGAAAGAAATAGTTGTGTATCGTCTTCGCGGCGGAACGCCTTGCAGGGTCGTGGCTGCCCGTAAACTCCGGGTCGAACACCGCCACATCACCGAACGGAATGTTGGAGATGACAAGGTCGAAGTAGCCGGTAAACGGCTTTTCTATCTTCTCGAATCCCTGCACCCGCACTTTCTGATCGGGATGCAGGTGTTTCAGAATCCTGCCCGTCATCAGGTCTTTTTCAAATGCCATTATATCGGCATCCGGCTTGTAGTCCAGCACCGCATCCACGAATGCGCCCACGCCTGCCGAGGGTTCAAGCACACGGTCGGGGCGTATGCCGTGCCCGTGCAGCATGTCGGCAATCGCATCGGTTATTTCCGGCGGAGTGTAGAAGGCGGTCAGTACGGACTGCTTCATCGCGTCCATGTACCGCTTGTATTCCATTTCGTCACGGCAGTTCTCGCGCACCAGTCTGTGCAGCTCCACCGTAGGGGCAAACAGTTCGAGGTCTGATTTCGCCCAATGGACGGCATCCGTCAGTTCCTTGGCGGGGTTCAGTATGCACTTCAGCCCTCCGAAGCCGCAGTAACGCTCCAGCAGCAGCCTTTCGCGTGCGGTGGGGGTACGCTGTTCCCTGTCAAGGATGAATGCCGTCCGTATCGCCTCGATGTTGTCCCGTAATCTCTGCTTGCGGTTAAACGCCATACTCTTCGATGTAAAGTACGACGGCTCCCGTCAGCTCCGTGCGCAGCAGGTCGTAGTCGGGCGACAGGGCGAAATTGTCGTCCGAGAGGTCGTAAATGGAGAACACCGCATCCACGAGCGGAAGCAGTCCGGTAATGAAGCCTTCTTGCTTATCCTCCGGCACATCACCGGCAAACTCGCTTTCCACGACTTCGCGGAGGATGGCATGTTTGGAGTAGTGAAGCCCGCGCAGCAGGATGTTCATTGCCAGTTCCTGTGCACCCTCGGCAGGATAGCCGTCAAGCCGTGCCCGCTCATACGTTTCGGCGGCGCGGTCGGCACGCTCACGGATAAAGGCGGTATCGGTTGCCTGTTCAAACCGGTTGTTGCGGAGGTAGTCCAGCAGGTACAGACCATAATAGGAAAAATCGGTCTGACCCTCGTTTTTCTTCTTGTTGTTCATTACTTTGGAATTTAGTGGATGAATGAATGGGATAATCATATTTGAGGAAGGAAGAAAAAGGCACCCGGTATCCCTCCGAGTGCCACCACTAAATCCAAAGTATGAGTGTAATCCGGTATCGAAGAACAATCCATTACTCTGAACCAGTGGCAAAGTTAGCGCAAAAATCCGATTAAGCGAAACAAATGAAAATCATATTTACATTTGTGAGCGTGAGGATTTTATTCAAATCGAAGACAATACGAAATAAACCCGTTTATTTCTATTGCCCGGATGCAGCCTGACTTATCAAAAGTTAGCACTATTTCTTCCGTCCTGAAAATTTCTTTGTTGTTTTCTTTTCAGGGAACACAAAAGTCGTGTTGAACTCCCCGTCAAAGGCAACGATGGCATCGAAACTCTTACCCTGCTTGCTCTTGAAGCCTTTGAGCAATTTCGTGTGCCCTTCGGTAAGCAGGTCTTTGATCTCGTCATCGGAAAGGGTGCGGTTCGCTTTCTGTCGGAAAACGGGCAGTCCGCACTCCGTATTGTCGCAACGGACGACCTTGCCGTAGAACTGCATCGTTCCCGTTCCGCACTTGGGACACTTGCAGCCGGAATCCTTGCGGGCGAAGAGCTTGTCGCATGAGAGCAGTTCCGAGGTAATCTCCCTCGTGTACGCCTCTATCTCCTTGCGGAAGGTATCGGCGGGCAGCTCCCCGCGCTCGATGCGTGCCAGTTCCTTTTCCCATTCGCCTGTCAGGGCGACATCGGCGATGCGCATCGTCTTCACTATAGAATAAAGAGCAAGCCCTTTTTCGGTAGGCACGAGCGATTTCTTGCAGCGTTCCATATAGCCGCGCTTGAAGAGTGTTTCGATAATCGCCGCACGGGTGGCGGGCGTGCCGATGCCGCAATCCTTCAATGCCTGACGAAGCGCATCGTCCTCAACCTCCTTGCCGGCGGTTTCCATAGCCGAGAGCAGGGTGGCTTCGGTATGCAACGGCTTGGGTTTGGTCTTTCCCTCCGTGATCGAGCAGCCTTTCAGTGTCAGCGTGTCGCCTTCCTGCCAGTTGGGGATGGAGATTTCTTCCTTGTCCTCCTCGCCATAAACCGCACGCCATCCGGCTTGCCTGATGACACTGCCTTTTACCGTGAACTCCGCTCCGGCACACTCCGCTGTAACAGTAGTGGTGTCCTTGATACATTTCTCTGAAAACGCCTCAATCATGCGTCCAGCAATCATCTGATAGACGGTGTTGTCCTCTTTGGAGAGGAATAGCGGCTTCTCGCCCGTGACGAGCAGGGCATGGTGGTCGGTCACTTTGCCGTTGTCCACACTGCGGCGTGTGGCCCCGGCTTTCGCCTGCACCTTGCCTTTCCATTCGGGCAGGTTGCCGATAAAGGCAAGCAACTTGGGTATTTCGGAGAATACATCTTCGGGGATGTAGCGGCTTCCCGTTCTCGGATAGGTGACGAGTTTCTTCTCGTAGAGCTTCTGTGCGATTCCAAGCGTCTGCTCCGCCGTGAAGCCATGCTTGGCGTTTGCCTCTTTCTGGAGTGTGGTCAGGTCGAACAGGAGTGGAGTTTCTTCCGTCTTTTCCTTGCGCTCTACTTTCGTGACGGTGGCTGTGCCTGCTTCCTTTACCTTATTATATAGTGCCGTCGCAGGTTCTTTCTCTTTCCATTTCCCGGAAGAGGATAATTTCACCGTTCCGTCATTATCATTTCCGTTCACGGCGATATGGAGCTGCCAGAAGGCTTCTGGAGTGAAACGGCGGTTTTCCCAGTAACGTTCGCACACCATTCCCAATGTGGGAGTCTGTACACGTCCGACGGAGTATGTGCCGTGCCCGGCTGCGATGGTGAGTGCCTGCGTGCCGTTGATGCCCACGAGCCAGTCAGATTCGCTCCGTGCTTTGGCGGCAAGAAAGAGGTTGTCATACTTGCTTCCGTTTTCGAGGTTACGCAGTCCTTCACGGATGGCCTTGTCGGTAAGCGAACTTATCCAGAGGCGGACGAACGGGGTGGAACATCCGATATAGTGGTAGAGGTATCGGAAGATAAGCTCTCCTTCGCGCCCGGCATCGGTCGCCACGACTATCTGCTCGCTTTCGTTGAAAAGGCGGGCGATGACCTTGATTTGCGCCGTCACGCCGCTGTCGGGCTTGTAGCCCTTCTCCGTCTTGGTCTGACGGGGGATGAGCGTGAAGGTTTCGGGGATGACGGGCAGGTTGTCACGGACGAATCCGCGCACACCGTAGCCGTCAGGCATGGCAAGCTGGACGAGGTGTCCGAACGCCCATGTCACGGCATAGCCGCCTCCCTCGAAATAACCTTCCTCTCTCTTTGTCGCGCCCACGATGCGGGCGATTTCACGTGCCACACTGGGCTTTTCTGCAATGATTGTCTTCATTTTTCTTGTTGTTTGATTGTTTTTTTCTTACTTCGGATTTTTTGGATTTAGTGGCGGGCTTGGGGATATTACATCTTCATGCCCTTGCCCGTCCTTTTTTGTTGATTTTCCTGCTGCCGTTGCTGGTTATTGTCTTTCGGGGCGGTCTGTCCCTTCTGCAACGGTTCTTTCAGGTTCTTGGTCGCCTCGTTGGTCTTGCCCTCGTTGTTCACGGCCACCTGCGTGCGGCTCTCGTTGCTTGGGGCGACCTGCTGCGCGTTGTCGGGATTGGTGTCGTAACGGTACGGGCGACCCTTTTCCGGGTTGAACTTGATGTACATCGTGGCATGGAAGCCCTGCTTGTCGGTCACGTTCTCCAGCCTCACGGCTCTGCCCGCCACGTAGTCGGCTTTCTGCTGGTCGGTAAAGTTCACATTGCTCCATTTGCTGATGGGGCGGATGCTGCCGTCCTCGTTGGTCCATGTGTTGCGGCGTTGCTCCTTGTTCGTGCCGGCGGCATTTTCCGTACCTTGCGCCTGCGCTTGTGCTTGTGCTTGGGTGGAATTCTCCTTGGCTTCCTGCGTCTGTGCGGTACGTGGCGACCTGCCGGTGCCCGGCACGAACTCCACACCGCGCTGTTCCACGTTCACTTGCAGGGTGGTGACGAACTTCCTGCCGTCCTTGCGCTCGATGAGCTTGTCGCACACGGGCAGCCCGGCACGGAGCATGTCCTGCTCCTGCTTGGTAATTTCCGTGTTGCCGATGCGCTCCGGTATGCGCACCTTGCTTGCCGGGACATCCGTGATTTCATTCGTCTTGCGGTCGATGCTGACGAATGAGGGAGTGATTTCGCCCGTTTCCCTGTCCACGAGGTCCACGACCCTGCCGAGGTTGCCCGTCTCGCGGAGGTTCTTGCGGTCTTCATCGGAGAACTTGTGTTCCTTGTACTCTTCCAGTTTCTGCTCCTTGCGGATGAAGTGCGGCACAAGGCTGACATTGCCCTCGCCGTCCTTTCTGAAGGAGAGGCGGGCGTCCAGCTCGAATGCCTCGCCGCCGAAATTGGGCGTGACCTTCACCAAGTCTGATTTGCCGTAGTTGAGCATCTTCTGAAGGTCGCCGGACTTTTCAAGCTCGTCGCGTTTCACGCCCCAACGCTCTTCCAGCTCCTGCCAGTTGATTCTGTTCTCGTCGATGGGCTGGTAGCCCTGTCTGCCCTGCGTCTGCTGCGGGGCTTCCTGATTCTGTTCTTGTTTCTGTTCCATTTCTTCTTGATTTTTAGGTCCTTCCTGATTTTCTTTATTTTCCTGATCGGGTTGTTGTTCTTCTTGTTTTTGCTGTTCCTCCTGCACTTTCTGCACTTCCTGCTCGTAGCCGGAAGTGTCCACCTTGTGGGGTGCAAGCAGTTCACTGTAGGCTTCGGGGTTCTTCAGCAGCTCCTTCATCACTTCCAGCAGATTGTCAGCCTGCTCTGCCGCAACCCGGTAGAAACCGAAGCGGCTGGGTTCCTTGCACTGGCGGAAGAAGTTCCTGAAGAAGTTGTCCAGCACGTCTCCGTGCCGGTCGAATTGCAGGAAACTCTGCGCGTTCTCCGCCTTGGCGGGGGTGCGCTTGGGCGTGCCGTCCGCATTCAGTCCGGCTACCACGCTGATCTCGCCCGTCTTCTCGTCACGGACAATCAGCACGTCCTTTTCGTCTTTTTTCTTTGCCATCTGATTAAGTTTTAATTGGTTATTTATTGAACATATTGCGGATGCGTGCCTTGTAGAACTCGATGTCGTTCTGCCGGAAGTCCTTCACATGTTTGGAAAGGAAGTCCAACACGTCCGTTTCGCTGTAATAGGTTTTCTTGCCCAAGGTCTTGTAGGAGAGTGCTCCCTCGCTGCGGTAGCGTTGCAGGGTGCGCTTGCTGATCTGGAGGAGCATGCACAGGTCCTGATTGTCGAAAAGGCGGATGCCTTCGGACAGGGATGGCGGTTGTTGCCCCTGCGCCTTCATAGCCAGCAGCAGCTCGTCCTGACGGTCGAGGCGTTCGAGGATTTTCTGCATCCATCCCTCGAAATTGTTTCGGGTAAGCAGTTCCATACTTATTTCCTCCTTCCTTTGTCGGTTTTCTTGCCGCCCGTCCGCAACGAATAGTTGTGCAGCAGGGCTTCCACTGTTTCTTCCTTGTTCCTGATGGTATTTGTTTCCAACAGTCTTTGCACTTCGGAGAGGCGGTAGCGGCAAGTGCCGCGTACTATCACATATTCTATGCGATGGTCGTCCCTCATCCGTTGCAGGGTTCGGGTACTCACGTTCAGCAGTTCGGCGGCTTGTGCCGTATTGAGCAGGCGGTCTTTCGTTTCCGCCTCCTTCCGCCGTCGCTCTTCTTTCGCTTCGCGGACATATCCTGCTATCTCCGCTATCTGTTCCAGCATAGTCCGGTATGCGGAACTTTCAATCGTTATCACTTTCATATATGCGCTTGTTTTATTGTTTCTGCGGCAAAGTTCGGCAATGGAAAAGGGTGGCTTTAACAACTCACTACGTGACTCACGTAAGATTTTTATGAAAAAGGCTCCGCAACCCGGACAATCGGCGCAACAAGCTGCCATTCAGACAAAACCGATGGGCGTTTCAGCCCGTGCCGTTACCTTTGCAGCAAATTCAAAAATTGTTTTGTATATGGAAATAGTATCTATCGAGAAAAAGACCTTCGAAGAAATGGTGGCGCAAACGGATGCCTTCGTGGAGAAGGTCGCCGCCTTGCAGCGCAAGGGGGATGCCAAAAGGCTCGGCAAGTGGCTCACGGGCGAAGAGGTTTGTGGGCAGTTGAGAATCAGCCAACGCACGTTGCAGAAACTGCGTGACAGGGGCTTTATCGGTTATTCGCAAATCGGCTTCCGTTTTTACTACAAGCCGGAAGATGTGAAAAGGCTCATCCCGCTTATCGGTACGATTTGCCCCACTGACAGATAGCCTTGTCTGACTTAAAACGGATATGATTATGAACGAAGACAACAATGTTATCACGATGGATTGTGAATCAGTAGCCGTATTGCTGCAAAAGATGCGGAAGGAATCCAAATGGCTCTCCGATTTTTTGGAAAGTTACCGTCCGCCATTGGATGGGGAGCGATACCTGACGGACAAGGAAGTGGCGGAACTGCTCCGCGTGAGCCGCCGCACCTTGCAGGAATACCGCAACAACAGGATATTGCCTTTTATCCTGCTGGCAGGAAAGGTGCTTTATCCGGAATCGGGACTGCGCGAAGTGTTGGAAGCAAATTATAGAAAACCTTTATGATATTCATAATTTGGCTATTTAGAAGAAAAAGCGTATTTTTACATTGTATTCACGCTTAGTCGTAATCACTTGCTTAATCTCATGTGCGCTTGGGTTTCCAATGCCATCGTACTTCCAGCTTGTCTTGGGAGCAGTATCAATCTTTAATACGTTGGGAAAGGAGGCATCGAGTATGACAAGAACTATAATGAAGGCGGTAGGGGCTGTAGCGGCAGGCCGAAACAGGAAAGTTCACATGAAAACAGTAAGTGTAACCATATATTGCGATGAAGGCTCCAAGGGTTCAAATCCCGCCCTGCCACAAAAAAAGCTACCTTATGGTAGCTTTTACTTTTTACATAAAACAATTTCAGCAATACCCGTTTGCCTTGTGGATGAGCATTACGTATGCCTGCTGCTTTTCTTTGGCAAGAACCTTCTCCACCAGCCACCTGCGGAACACGTGCGTGCAGTAGGTGTTCAGCCGGAAGGCGATGGGGATGATGATTTCAAGGGCATACACATCGGCATACAAACCGTTTTCAAGCCGCATGTAGCGGCATACCTCGTAGTCGTTCAGCACGTCCGACTTGCGGACGGCTTTGATGGTGGCGTTCACTGCCGGAACGCCTGCATGGAACAGCCCGGCGATTTCGGTGGCGGTCATCCATACCTCGTTACCGGTTACGCTGACCTTCTTGTCCTCTATAATAATGATTCCTCGTTTCATGGCTGTTCTGCTTTAGATGTTACATCCGGTAAATTCCTCAATGGTATTCAACCGTGCGGCAAGACTCTCCATGTCTTGGTTGAGCTTCTCCTTGGTTATCTTCGCATAAATCTGGGTGGTCTTTATACTTTTGTGTCCTAACATGGAACTCACCGTTTCAATGGGCACGCCGTTGGAGAGGAACACCGTCGTGGCTGCCGTATGGCGGCTCTGATGCCACGTGATATGCTTCGTGATGCCGCAACGTTTGGCAACGGCACGTATCCCGTACAGACAGGTCATATAGTGGGGAACGGGAAATATCCTGCCGTCTTCGCACAATCCCCGGTATTTGTCGATAATCCGCTTGGCGATGTCAAGCAAGCGGATATTGGAAACCACGCCCGTTTTCTGACGGTTGATGTTGATCCACTCATGGTCGTCGAAGTAGGTTCGGATATTTTCCTCTGTGAGATTGCGCATATCGGCGAAGGACAAGCCCGTGAATGCGCAAAACAGGTATAGGTCGCGGTAAAGTTCCTGCTTGGCGTTCTTCAGTTTCCCTTCCATCAACTGCCGTATTTCGTCTTTCGTCAGGAAGCTGCGTGTCGTTTCCTCCTTTTTGATTTCATACTCCCTGAACGGGTCACGCGTGAGCCACTCGTTGTTGATGGCAATGAACACCATCGTCCGCAGTGGGCACACGTACAGCCATACGGTATTGGTACAGCAATGCTTGTCCGTGCGGAGGAACATCTCGAAGTCGGAGATGAATGCAGGGGTAAGCTCCTTCAAGGCGATGTCCTTCACATGGTAGCGGATGTTGAGGAACTCTTGCAGGTGCTTGTACACTGTCTTGTACTTGGAAAGCGTGGCTTTGGCTTTCATGCCCGCCACCACCTGCTTCTCGTAGTCCTCATTATGCCGGTTGAATACCTGCATCAAGGTATGGTAGCGGTGTTCAAGTCCGAGAAAGGCGTTCTTGACCTTTTCCGCCGTGACGTAGTTGTCACGCTCCATGATTTCCTGATAGTGTTTGTTGATGCGCACGCGCATCTTGTCAAGCAGGCGGTTCGTTTCGAGTGCCGCCGTGCTTCTGCCCGTGACACGCCCGCCTTTGGTGTCCCACAACTTCGGATCGACAGACAACTTGCAACTGAATTGTGTCTGGCTTCCGTCCACCGTGATACGTCCCATGACGGGCACTGTACCGTCTTTTTTCACTACCTGCCGTTTGAGGTAGAAGATAACTGAAAATGTACTCTTCATCTTTCTGAACTTTTTTGGTTTCAAAATTACTTGGTGAAGAGTCCTTCGTCGATACGCAAATAGCAGAGGAACGGCGCAATTATTATCCGTTACCGGAATTGTTGCGTGAGTTGTCAGTAACTCACTATATAATAGTGCATTTCGCTATTTTTCCTAAGCGCCGATACCACCAATTATGCAGGGTAACGAATCGGTAACGTAGCGAAGTCCTAACTTGGTTCAGACTTGGCTTTTCCCGTCATCCGGTTACAGAAACTATTTTCTCAAAAAGCCTATTTCTCAATAACTTTGCTCTACTTTTCCATATCTCACCGATTATTGCTACCTTTGCTACGATATTTTTAATCACATCTGTAGTATAAAACAAGTCATCAGCCCCTATGAAAATTAAAAAATCTCCTGTAGATATTCCCATTCCTTTATTCATTGCATCATAAATCCCCTTATCTGGCTCACTCACCCAATAAGTGATTCTATCCGCATACTTTTTTATTACATCCACTGTTCCGTCCGTACTTTCTCCATCAATGATGACATACTCAATATTCGGATAAGTCTGATTAATAACGGAAAGAATCGTTTGTTCAATAGTCGAAACGGCATTATAAGACACCGTCACAACCGAAATTAAAGGATTATTTTCCATTTATATATCTTATTATTTTACAAGGATTTCCGGCAGCAATACAGTCTGCTGGAATAGATTTTACGACCACACTCCCACTGCCTATAATACTACGCGCTCCAATAGTCACACCTTTCAATATGATACACCGGGTTCCAATAAGTACATCATCTTCTATTACAATGGGAGCAGTAGCAGCGGAAAGACCATCCATGCCAAATCCATCCGCATTCTTCTCACGTAAGCGACGAACCATATAATCCAAACTGTGTGCATCTGTATCCATGATGATACAGTCGCCCCCAATTTTAACATAGTTTCCAATCGTAATACTCGTATTCGCCCAAAGACAAGCAGAGGACATTCCCGTATCATTACCAATAGTAATTATCGAATGTGGGTAAACCGTATACATACACCCTTTGATATTCCGACACAGCGGATTGAATGATTCTCCGCTAGTATACATGAAGTTATCCCCAACTATAATCCTACTTCCACGGCATTTCATCAAGTACAGATTGTTGTACACCTGCATATTCTGTCCGAACTTCACATCATTCAACCAAAACTTTAGGCGGTTAAAACGGATGTAGAATATCATGCGAAAACGGCGCGAGATATGAAAAGATTTTGCGAAGAGCTGTTTGAATGTCATAAACGTTTTTATACCTGTTTGGGATAGTCTAATTCTAATCCCCCAGTTCTTTAAATTTGTAGGGCACAAACTTATCAAACAAATTATAGCCGATTCAGATAAAATGACAATAGTTCGTAAGCACTCAATTTAGTGCCCTCCCCTTTGGAAGGAACTTTGTTCTTAACACAAAATGACTGGAGAGATTCTCCATGAGGTAAACCCTCCGTTTGGTACTGAAAGTAAAACCTTTCTAAATCTTCACTGCTATACATAATTTTTGAATTTTGTCTCGTTGCGAAGATATTTATTTCGCTAAAGAGCCTTTTTTTTGACGACTTACAATTCTTTTATTTTTTTGCTGGAACTCCTGCATATACACAGTTGGGCTCAGTACTCTGCGTCACTAAAGCCCCTGCACCAATAATACAGCCTCTAGCTATTGTTACACCGGCATAATAGTTACACCCGCACCAATCCAACAGCCATCCTCAATTCTGATAGGTTGGCTTGTTCCATTTCCAGCTCTTTGCTCACTCGAACCCATCTCATGAGTTGCATTGATAAAAGTTGTTTTGAAGCCTACAGCTACATTTTTGCCTATTACGATGTCATCACTTAAATCAAGGAAACATGAGTAATTGATAAATGAACCTTGTCCCAAGAATAATCGTCCTTTAGAAACTCCTAAAAAACAGTCAGGAAAAACATTACCTTTCAATTTATGTCCTAATATGCTGTATATAAACATTCTAAAACGGGGGGGGGGTAATATATTTATTCGCGATATCATTTTGAAGTATATTGCGTATATGATGCTTAAACCGCTTACACTTCTTGTTTAACAATCTACTTATTCCTTTCATCAGTCTTTATTAATATAATAGTCAAAATACATGTCTACAATATGGCTCCAAGAGGATTCACAGTTTAGTCGAATATCTTTTACTCCATTGCACATATGTATATACAAATCAGTATCATCATATGACTCTTTTATTGCATCGGCTATTTCTTCAGCATTGTTTATATCAGTTAAAAGACCAGTTTCTCTATTAGTAATAGTAGTCACAAAGGCTGGTACTTTGGTTGCAATAATAGGCTTGTCAAAATTAAATACAGTTTGTGTAATTCCAGTTTGTGAAGAAGAGTAATAGGGGCAAACAACCACATGGCATGCTCTAATAAGAGTGGAAATTTCCGCATTTTCTATCCATCGGTTGATAACGACAAAAGAGTCATCCTTCTTTATCTTATCCATACAAGGTACATTACCTCCACCTGCAATTACAATCTTTTGATTAAAGCCTAGTTGTTTCAAACGATTAGCAGCTCTGAATAAAACATCTAATCCCTTATAATCTACAATGAAGCCATAAAACAAGACGAAATCCGTCAGACCTCTTAACTCGGTTATCGACACGTCTTTGTATTCTAAATATCCAGTAAATAAAGAAAATGGAATAACTGAATAAAAGATACTATTGATTCCGGAAAGCCTTAATAAGTCATTCTTTGACTTTTCTGAAAACACATTAATAGGAATATGATTCTTTATTAAGAATTGAGTTTCCGTATTCAACCTATCTCCTATACTATGATTAACACAAACTTCATGCATAGAATGCACGACATTAGCACCATGCAATTTTAATCGATAAGAAAGATAAGTTGTAGTCGAACATTGCCCTATAATATTAATAAAATTATATTCGTTACAGGCTACTTTAGAAACTAGTCTATTCAAAAAAGTCCAAGTTATGGGATTTAGAATCTTTTTCAGCCCTTTCTCGTACAGGTTCAATGAAGATACCTGATACATACGAAAATTTCCCCTTTTCCCATAGACAATAAATCGACGCAAGCCGTCGTAATCAAATGATTTAACTTGTTTAACAGAATACCAAGCCACTCTTATGGGTAAATCAAACGTTTCAAAAGAAGACGTATTTCTTCTTCCCAATATCAAGTGATAAAAATCAACAACATATTCTTGTTTAAGAAAAGCCTCTATTAAAGAGGTTGTGGATCCCCCAAAAGCATTACCTATAATTGCTATTCGCTTCATAAATCGTTTATTTCAGCTTTCCCAAACAAAATAATCTGCTCCATTTCCATTTTTCGCAAAGACATATCAATCCCCAACTGGCAGCAGTCATAAGTGCAACAACAATTAGAACTCCGCACCATCGCAAGATCTCCGTGCTATAAAAGAACTGATAGAATACAGAATTATAGAAATAATCAAGAATGATATCGTTACGGAATGGGCGCAACATCATCGCGTGAAAAATATAAAAGGAAAGTGTATAGCTACCCATCCAGCTAAAGAGCGTATAGCGGGTATCATAATTACAAAATATACCTATCATACCGAAACAAAGTACAATGGCTAATATCTGACGTTCTGCCCAAAGAAAAAGATACCCTTTAGAAAGTAGCTGACTAAATCCTGAGTGATAAAAACTGCTCTCCTTGATGCTATAATGTCCACTACTCCATACAATAGCGAATAATGCGATTCCTACAAAAAGAATAACAGGAAACAAAAACCGTCTAGGTCTGTCAAATACCCCATAGCGCTTGCATAGCAACCCTACTGCATAGTAAGTACACATTTCACCTATCCACAATACATTGAGTCCTATAAAGGCTAACACAAAAATCAAGAGCGAAACACCAAACAGATGTTGCTTATGCAACGCATATACCACAAAATGTATCACAGAAAACCCTAGCATCAGGTAGAGAATCATATTTAAGAACCAAAATGGCGAGAGAAGAAAATTAGGTGTCATCCCAATCACGCAAAAGGTCACCACAGGTAACAAGATGCGTATCGTACTTTTCTTAATGAAGTTCCAAAGCCCTTGCTTGTCCACAATGCGATTAAAAGCATTGAAATTGGAGTATCCCGAAAGCATTACGAAAAGCGGCATATTAAAAGCCACTATAAAATGCTCCATCACACGACCCGACAAATCAACATTAGTTTTGATAACAATTGTCATCACATGGCCTAATATCACCCACAACATAGCATACATCTTGACATTATCCAACCAAGCGACACGTCCTCCTCCTTTTACATTTTTGTACATTTCCATATTACCAGTAACATCCTCCTTCAATTCTATTTGCTCCTAGTGGTTTCTCATTATTCCCTGGGCGAATCCAATATTCATTAATATACTTCTTATATACAGGTTCGGATTCTACCCAACGCTTTCCATAAACACCAAATATCATTTGCGTCATACTAGCCAAATGGACCGCTTGTTTGCCTTGGCGTTTTACATGCGCCGCCAAACACATGCCATAAGCTCCACAACCTATAAGGGCAATGTCATATTCGTGCTTATCAATCTCATCTTTCATATATTGAAGAGCTTCGAACCAATCATTGAATCTAGGATCCTTCGCATTAGCCTGTGTCTGAACTGCTTTGATCAAAATAAGCTCTTTGAACTCTGGGAGCACATCAGGGTTAGTAAATAATTGTTCTCTATTATACTCGTATTGGTATTTAATTGATTCTACAAATGGATGCACTACCAATACTCTTTTACCTTTCAATACTTTTGACCATGGATTCTTCCAGCAATAGGGAGAAAAATAACCATCAATATTAACTCGTTTCAAACAATTCATATAGGGAGCTACATATTTTTCATCATAAATATAGCTACCCAATACATCTATCTGCTTGATATCTTCCATCATCAATTGATAATACCGACGTCCTTTTTCCATATCATTTGGAAAAAAACCAGCATTTGAACATAGGTTATCAAGCACTCCTTGACGATAAATAGATACATTGTTATAATGTGCATAATCATGTATTACCTCTTTTGTCAAACCAGTTACTTCATGAATATGTTGAGCTATAATATTACTCAACTCAACAGTACCAAACTTTGAAATCATGATGGGGCGACCTGTTGATAATAATTCATAGATATAGTCATTGGCTTCTTGATCAAGTAAATCGCAATATCCTAAATAACGTAGTCCATGGTGCTCGTCTGGATTGCCCATAATACGCTTATACACATTAAGGAACTTATTAATAATAATATTGTTTCTAATAATCATATTTATAGGATTTTGTTGAATACTAATCGTCAAGAAAAGAAAAAAATGCATCACTCTTTTTCCTGCAGAGTTGAATGGTGTCAGTTACCTGATTCCAATCAATAGATTTGCTCATCGCAGTTGCTATATTTTCCTCCAGTTTTAAGATCCTATCTTCAAGCCCTAAAGAAAAAAGCAAAGACTTCATACGTGTATTCTGATTAGCAGACGCCCCACTTTGCAGGATACACAAGAATGGTTTTCTATGAATAATGGCAAATACAGTTCCATGAAAAGTATTTGTAACAATATACTGAGCCTGTTGATAATAAGAGAGCCATGCTACAGGAGATGGATAAACCAATTCCGCATTTGAGAACAAATATTGAGAACCTTGCACTGCACATATTTTCAGGTCATTACCTGATTGCTTTGCAAAGGCTTCAATCTCAGACCATCTCACATCACTTTTCGACCTCAAATTGAGCCAATATACAAACACATATGTTCTTTTAATCTTAAGTTTTTGGTGTGGATAATCGCATTCGTTTAACAGCAATGTAGGGTCAAGCAAGTGTTGTGCATTCACCCCCATTTGTCTGCAAATATCGACTCCTTCAGCTTCACGTACAGACACATGTGTAAATTGCTTTACCCAAGGTGTTATGGTTTCTAAATGCTCCTTAGTTATCTCCCCTTTTCCAAAGCTGGCTGCATAAGAAATTTTCTTCTTATCATCTCGTACAAAAGAAAGAAAACATTTTGGTTGGGTACCACCCCATACTTGGTCAGAACCTGTAATATAGTAATCGGCCAAGGGATAAGATGTTGCATCGGACAGCTCTGTATATACGTTTTCTGACATATTCAGATAGTCTTTACAGAACTTCATAAAGGACATATGACATTTTAAAAGTATTAAAATAAGTCAAGGGGAACTTGACAAATCTACTAGTAAAGCTGAAGCTTTTTAAATCATCATACAATACAAATTTAATCCAAAATGCATAATGCCCCTTTTTTATCAAGTATTGCTGAAGTGCATAACATTGCAATAAAGCACCATAATTGTTGGCTACTTTAATCCATGCATAAGAAGATATAATTGATATTCTTTTCATGTCAGTTTAAAATAGAAATGCTGAAATTAAAAATATCACATTTTATTTCCCTGTTATGTGAATCCTCCCATAATATTAATGCTAACAACTTGCCTCTGCATATTCTTTTTTTATCTTTTATTGCTAGCAAACATAAACCATTTACATAGAATGAATATATTCCTTTTATTGATACCAGCTTTACATGATTAATTGTATCAAATTTAAAGATTGAGCTTATCGATATATCATAAAGTACAGGAAAAAAAGTACCTCCTTTGATACAATCAAATAACAATTTATTGTTTTCTATAACTAGAAATCTATTTCTCTCATCAATTCCTCTATAATTCAACGCTAATTGAAACTCATGAATAACATTTGTGTTACGATAATCAAACTCTAGAACAAAGTCTTTACCCATTACATCAAATTCAAACACTAGCCAATTCTCTCCATCATTTTTTTTAGTATCAATCTTTATAGCACCTAATGCTGGAATTGAATATTTTTTTGATTGGAATGGTTCTAATTCTTTGAAATTAAAATGTTTATTTATTTTTTTGCGATATTCATCTGAATAGTTAATAAGGGAAAAGTCAACCAAAGAAATAACAGCAGCATCTGTTTTATTATATTTTATAGTATCTATCTTCTTATAATTCCCCTGAATTTCTCTCCACAACAAGTTATCAATTCCTTTTTTAGAATTCTCTTTATTTTTCTGGATACCTTTTTTATCATCTCATACTGTATGTTTCCTCTAATGCAAGTCTTAAATAGCATCAGGTATATTTTACCCTGTCTAAAATATTTTGTTTTACTTTAAACGGAGCGACCTGTAATAATCCCCTTTGAACTTCAATCAATGGCTTATGCGGAAGCATTAAAGTACGTATATTCTCTGGAATTTCACGATATGAAAGATGAACCAATTCATTCAAATTGAATTGAGCCCCATCGTAAATTGGAATATCGACAGAAGCAAAGTAATCGCTAAACTTAATACCATCAGTGAAAATATAACCCCACTTTACCCAAAGAGCCGGAACACCATAAGCGTGAGCGACAATTACTCCATGAAGTGATGTACTAAGGATGAATTCACATCCACAGATTTCATCAATGATAGTTTCTATTTTACCACCTAAGTGGAAAACCTTGAATTCGGGAATTTCTTTTTTTACTTCAGGATAATCACGCAAATGCGGAATTATACCAATACGATATCTAGTTGTACTTTTAGGAGTATAAACTAAAGGAAGCAACAGAGCAGGATCTCCGTAAACATTACAACGCGGATAACCTTCCGCTTCTAATTTCTCTGCAGAATAAGGGCCACGTACAGCTAAATACTTACCCCCTAAGCCTTTCTCAGAGGCATCCATGTAGCCTCCCCCCCATACGAGGTAATTTTGACGAGAGCGTGACAATATAGATCCAATAGCTAGCACAACAGGACGGGTGTCCTCAGGTGGTAAAAGCAAACGGAAATTGTAACGATGAAGATGCAACAGAGTTTTTATCATCTGCCACAACTCCACTTTATAATCTGGTTTGAAGGAATTACAATACTTGACTTTCATCCCTGACAATTTTTCTAGTAAATAGGGATTTAGCGCATCGCCAAAGTTTCCGCTATAACACCAATGTGCCAAAATGTATTTTCCCATCATTATCTATATAATTTTGACTTTGCAATATTAAGAATCCAAGAACGTTCATGACCCGTAAAACCAATAAACCATACAGAAAATAAACATATAACAACCATAATGGCTACGGTTTCCATCATTTTCAGAGACTCCATCTCCATACAACTGAAATAGAAGGAAAGGAGAAACGGTAATAAATAAGCTGTTAAAGCAGGCATTATCACTTTTTTCAAGTAATCACTAATTTTAAACGAATCAATTAATCGTCTCACAGCATCAAGTTGAACCATCAATCCTACGATAGAAGTTAAAATCAACGTCCATAAATAAGCTACAACATCCCCTCCACATTTATATATAATATAAACAATGGGAAGCGCCATTATCTTTACGATACCATTCGAAAGCTGATAACGTTTCACCTTCCCTGTAGCCTGAACCATATTTTGCAGTGTCCCTCCCAACGAGTTACATTGGATATAGATTAATGAGAGCAAGCAAAATGTCCAAGACTGCGGAGGAGGGGCAATCAACCACAGTTTTAGAATCGGATTCATAACACTGATTAGTGGCAAAGATAAGCACATAAACAACAAAAAACCCAGCTTGGAACTTCTTAAACTTAGCCGTATCATTTCATCTATATCTCCCGCTGCATAAGCCTTGATGATAGGTGGGACAGCTGGCGTTATGAAGTTATACAGAAAAGAAGATACCGCGGACTCTACTGACGAAGCAATACCACGAGTCGCATTAAAAACCGGACCAAAGAACATATTTATCAATATATTCATGCCCTGACTATTAAATGTCCATGCAAGATTGCCTATCAGACTCCAACCGGTATAACTAAACAATTCTTTGAAAAGAAGCGCAGACCAATATCTGACATACCTACAATTTAAAAAATTGCGAACACAATAAAACCTATATGTCAATGCGGTTAGAATAGTAACCCCCATATTCAAAGCACCAAAAGCTAATAGTTTATCTGCAAAGCAGTATTGTATCATAATGACAGAACCCAACTTCAACAAGACTTCCACAATACTAATATAAGCATAAGCATTCATCCGTTCATGACCGAAGATTGACGCATTATAGGGAACCTGAGTTACCGATACCAAGAGTGAAAAAATAGAAAACTGCATCACCCAAAATGCGGCATTCATTCGTTCGTAAGGAATCACTAACTTATTATAGAAAAGCCATAAGCCAATGGTTTCACATAATATGAAAATTACTAAGGCAATAAGCATATGCACATTAAGTAACATGGAAAAGGTCTTAATCTGCCTGCCAATCTTATCTTTCTGGATTCCATAAGCAATATATCGCTGGCTCGCTTGCGCTAAGGCTGAATTAAGAAAACCAAACATTACCACCATTCCAGCCACTACATTATTAATACCATAATCTATTATACCTAATGCAGTGAGTACAATACGTGATGTATAAAGTGATACCCCCATGATTAACAACATGCGGATATACAAGAATAATGTATTCTTAGCTATTCGTTTATTATTAGACACTTGTGACATAAAGAATATAAGGTTATCTTTTTGAGAGTTGTCCTATATAACATTCAAGACAATAGTCACCATAACCTTTTTATCTGTTCGTTAAAAGTAACAAAAACTACCCTTGCAATCAAACAGCGAATAATCCAGCACAATCTGGATCTAAATTTATTGTTTGATTCATAAATTCATTTACAAATTATTGTTTTCACTACCCGTTTGACATTAACTTTAAAGTTTAGGTACCTTTGGTGAGATTTATATAATAGGAAATCATAGTAAGGAACTTTCTTTAAGACAAAATATCCCTCTAGCCATGTCAATTCAAACGGAATACCACGTGATAACAAATATTTGCGTTTAAAGGGAATGATGGGATCTGAAATAAGTTTGTCGCCATCAACATCGTCATCATGCAAATGACACAACAACTTAGCATCTTCAAAATTAGGATTTATCAACATATTAAAATACCCGTAAAACCCCATCATATTAAGTGGCAGAGGAATATGCCGAACATAATCATGAGCAAACTGGATAGCAAATTTTTGAATAGAAGCGATTGGTTGAAAGTCCAATTGCTCAGTACGAGGAGTTTCACATTTTACTTTTATCTGACCATCCTCTTTTAAAAAAAGTAAAGAAGTCCCATTAGGTTCAAACAATAAATGCTCAAACATCAAACAAGTGACATGAAACTTCATTTTAGCATATTGTTCAATATTACTATCTGTAAGCCAAGCACTACATTTACCTTCAAGCAATTTCTCACATTTATAAGTCTTCATGAATTGGAGGCCCCAAATGTCAGCTTTCCTTCCTTTCATAGAAAGATAGGAAGTAAGCAGAGCCTGCCCATTACCATTTATGCTATTATTCACAAGTCCTACAGCACCATTGAAGAAACCCATAGACAACAAATAGTCTTCCAAAAGCGACGCTTGCTCTTCAATCTTTAATTTTTGCCAATCAAACAAAACAGTAAGGATGTAATTATACCTACCTGATTCCAAATCCTGCAATGTAATAGAAGTATCAAAATCAGTAAAACCTACTTTATCACGTATTTGTTTCTTGGCTGCTTCATAATCTTCAATATATAAATGATCAAAGATAACGTTCCAAGCGTAGGTCAATCGTCCTAACTTTGCCTTCACAAAATATTCACAAGCATTAGAATTACTGAGAAGTGGCAATCTCAAAAGATTTTTATTGAGGCGAACATAAACCAAGCTATCAGTTTCTTCAGGATATAAGGTAGCATATACCTTTTGAATCAAATATCCTTCTCGAGCTACAAAAAAAAGTTTATTTAAATGTTTTTTTTCTTTCATCTGATGTAACCACTGGCAGAAGTCTACCAATAATGGTCCTAACAATGTATATCCTATCCGCTGTTCACTTGTCATGGACGGGAAATTGGAAGCATACTCTACCAATATTGACCGCAAATGATCACCAGCTACCGTATTACTATATAGCTTTGGTATAATGTATTCCATTGACTTTTTTTCATTCATAATGCGTTCCAACGATACTATTCCATAAACCTTTGGCATAGCTATATCATTATTAGAATCGTCGCCTATATGAACAATTTGAGGGGAGTCTATTTTTAGTTTTTTAAGCACATTGGAAAAAAGTTTACCCGTCCGCTTAGTAACATTCTCTTCACCTGAAATGAAAAGGAAATCATAATCAACTCCTATTTTAACAAGAATAGACTGTATAACATTACGAGATAAATACATATCAGTGGTAATGACAATCTTTTTACCTTGCCTACGACACCATTTCCAAACTGCAATCATCGGTTGATTGGGTACACAATTATCGATTTCACATTGTTCCTCAATTGTTCGTAAAACAAAAGCCTCTTCCTTTGAATATTGATACAACTGTTCATATATCATATCTAAGGTTACCTCTCCCCCCCCCAACAAGTTACGAGCTGTAATTTCTGCAGCCATACGCTGTTTAGGAAATAACGGAACTGCTCTGCCATAACGTAATTCATAGAGTACTGCTACCATTTGGTGAACTACTCTAAAATCTGAAACAGTACGAAATATAAGGGTATCGAATATGTCGAAAGAAACATATTGATAAGGAATTAGCTGAGAACAAAATTGATTTATAGTATTTGAATGCATCAATCTAGAATCTTTAATAGTTCAAAAACAACATACCAAAATATTCAGTACAGTAATACTATAATATTTTGCAACATACATTGTGACTATAAACTTATGATTTATTGGAATAGTAGTTTGATACGATCATAAATTATATCCCCATTTACTGTCTCAATGTGATTTACCTATATGTAATATTGAAACAATCTTTCCATATACATCAAGAAAGTAATATATCACTCCACCTTCTCAAACGGAAAAGCCTGAAGATAACTGATAGCCACCGTCATATTACCAAAAGCAAACACCAGCTTTGT
>UMFT01012247.1_pt1 | contig 24970 bp, 28 predicted proteins | sample 1965081 | NCBI WGS metagenome assembly UMFT01 (sample SAMEA4836053, study PRJEB28245) | human gut metagenome | biome: gut microbiome; material: fecal sample | place: Denmark | collected 2008
TCTTCCAGTTGTTTGACAGAGTACCCTTAGGGTCAAGAATTGTCACAAGTTTGTTGTTTTCATAATCCCACTTATAAATTTTCGGATAACCGACTGCCTTTTCATCATCAAATTCGTGGTCAAGAAGTTCACGGATAAGGTCGCCGTCCCACCAAATAGCAAAATCTATTGATTCAGGGCCTTTTTCATTGATAAGTTCACCCTCCATTGTGTAGATACCGTCGTCCATTACCCAACACTGATTGCCTTCATATCTCGGGTCAATCTTCGCGCAAAGTCCTCTTGTTGTGTCACGGCCTGTAAACTTACCCCACTTAATCTCGCCTGTTGCAGGGTCACGCACTTCAAAACCGTATTCGGCACTGTCGTGTTCGTGAATTTGGAAGAAGTCAAGGTTAGGTGTTTTCTTTGTGAAGTTACCAAGGTTCATACAGTCGCCGTGTTCAAGGCCTGTTGAGTAAATACCCTTACCGTCATGGTCAACAGCCATTGCACCGTAAACGATTTCGTCAAGTCCGTCGCCGTCAATATCACCGACGCCAAGATTGTGGTTACCTTGATTTGTGTATTCGATATTCTGATCCTTGTTAGCAAGGAACTTCCAACGCTTAACAAGTTTATTGTCAATTACGTCATATGCAACAAGCACTGTCGGACAACCGTGGTCATAGTAACCTCTGCACATTACAACGCTCGGATTTTCACCGTCAAGATATGCTACGCAGGCAAGGAAACGGTCAACTCTGTTACCCCAAGAGTCGCCCCATTCACGAACGTTGCCTCTCGGCGGGTCATAATTGACAGTATCCATAATTTCGCCTGTTTCACCGTTAAACAATGTCAAATATTCAGGACCTTCAAGAATGAAACCGTCCTTATTTCTGTAATCCGCGTCCTTGTCACCGATTACGTTACCCTTGCCGTCAACGGTTGCGTCTGCTGTTTTGCAAACAAGTTCTGCCTTACCGTCATTATTAAAGTCATACACCATAAATTGTGTATAGTGTGAACCCGAACGGATATTACGTCCGAGATTAATTCTCCATAGCTTTGTACCGTCAAGTTTGTATGCGTCAAGCAAACATTCACCTGTTATACCCTTGTGTGAATTATCCTTACCGTTTGCGTCCCAACGAAGAATGATTTCGTATTCGCCGTCACCGTCAAGGTCTGCAACAGACGCGTCATTTGCGGTATAAGGATATGAATTGCCGTCAGGGTCAACAAAGTTCTCAGGCTTGTCAAGAGGAATTGATATATAAGGTGCATTTACGACTTTAACTTCCACACCCTTTTTCTCAGCCTTATTACCCTTTACGGCTTTGATTGTGTAAACGTCTTCCGGTTTACCGTCTTTGTCAAGATAGTTTGTAGAATCGGTGATTACGTCTGTAATCTTTTCACCGTTTCTTAAAATTATAAAGTTAATGTCCTGTTCGTATTCATACGCATTAAGACGCCAGCTAAGGAATACGCCGTTTTCTGTCATCATTGCAACAGCACCTCTGCCCAATGTTTCCATTTTGCGTTTCTTCGGCTTAGCTTCCATATCTATTGTTACCTCACTGCGTTTTGATATACCGCTTGTTGTAACAGCCTCAACCGCATATACGAAAGGTACGTTTGTTATTACTTTATCATCAATGAAATGTGTTTCTTCTGTTTTTCCTATGTACTTGTAAATACCGTAAGGTGCTTTTTGGTAAATGTTGTACCAAACCGCCTCCTTAAATCCGTTCCACACAAGTGTTACGGAATTAGGAGTTTCCTTTGCATCAAGCTCTGTTATCTCACCGGCAACGCTCTTGCCATCAACAACTTCAACATCAATCGTAACAGACTTATCCGAACAGAACTTATGTGCATACAATGCACACACGCTGTATTCAAATTTATCGCATATTGTAACGTCACCGTCAACAAATTCCTCTGTAATAACTTCCTGAACCTTATCAATTTCGTTATTCTTCGGATTTCTGCGTGACACTCTGTAACCGATAACGCCGTCGGCTTTATCCCAAGTCAATTTAACCGAAGCCGTATCACGTTTTGCGATAACGGCACTTTTAACATTCTTAACATCAATGTCTTGCTTTTGTGCAATATCAATGCTGTTAAGGCAAGTATGCTTACCCATTTCAAATGCAAATTCAATCTTACCGTCAGTAACTGTAACAGGAAACACTCTTTCCACAACAGTACCGTCACTTACCCATACGCCGTATTTTTCACCGTTGACGTTGTAGAATGTCATAACATCGCCTTCGTCAACATAGTCGCCCGTAGAAACGCGTACAATATATTCGCCGTTTTCAATATCAACGATAAATGACTTTCCGCCCATAAAAAGAAAATCTCTGTTTAATTCCTTTTCACCGATTTTTCTTTCGTCAGCCTCTGCGGCTTCCGAAAGTCCAAAACCTTTTTCCTTTGTGTAAACAGATTTTTCAGTCACTTTTGTGTAACCGTCAACAGGCGGTTTCTTACCAAAATCAAAACTTGCCTCTCTCATTTTATCAATTTCCTCTCTAAAATACATTATAATAATTTAATTATACACCAAAATGATGAATTAATAAAGTGTTTTTTAAGAGTTTTTATGTTTTTTTCTTAATTATTGCAATTCATCAAGGCTTTTAAACGTATATCCCTCATTTTTTGCGTAATTTATTATATCTTCCAAAGCATTTGCATTGTCGGAGGACACTGCGTGAAGAAGTAAAACAGCTCCGTCATGCAGATATGGCGTAACTTGATTAAACGCATAGTCCGCCCCCTGCTGCATATTTATGTCCCAATCCTTGTACGCAAAGCTCCACAGAATTGTCCTGTATCCCATATCCTTTGCAACCGCAAGCACCCGTTCACTGTATTCCCCCTCCGGCGGACGCATATATTTCATACTCACGCCGTACATTTCCTCACACATTTTATTCAAATCGGAAAGTTCTTTTTGCTCCGTTTCAACGCTCTGTTTCGGTAAATTCGGGTGATTTACGGTATGATTTCCGACAATGTGACCGCCATCAATCATTCTCTGCACCAATTCCTGCTGATTTTCAAGATACGGACCTGTCACAAAGAATGCCGCAGGCGTTGAAGTCTGCTCCAAAACGTCCAAAATCTTTGACGTGTAGCCGTTTTCATAGCCCTCGTCAAACGTCAGATATAGTGTTTTCGGTGCATTTTCATCTATATAATAGCAATCGTATTTTCTAAGCACTTCCTTTTGTGAATTAGGTATTTCGGGCGGTGCACCTTTCTTGCGTACAAACCCCCAACCAATCCCCTCATTATCCATTTGGTCATATGACACGTTCACCTGTTGTACGTCATTGCTGACCGTATCGGCGGTATTAGATGAACAACCGCTCATCAAAATAGCCGTGCAAAAAATTACCAAAATCACTTTTTTCATTGTTTATCATACCCTTTCTTTATTTATTTTTATTCTTTAATAATAATGTTGATAATAATGTTGAATTTTATTGTAAATTGGTATATAATAATGATATATCAGCTTTTTAGGGGGATTTTAATTATGTCTAATGCAACCGAATTTGAAATGAGACGTCGTGAACGCCGCAGACGTGAACGTCTTAGAAAAAAACGTATCCGTGCGGCTATTATTTTTATAGTTCTTATAGCAATCATTATTGTTGTCGCAGTTGCCGTTTCGATGAAAAAAGGTAACAACGAACAGCAAAATACAAATAATGTATCAATCGAAGCAACAGAAAATCCAGAAAATGTCGTTCCGACCGTAGAGCCGGTACAAACAAGTACATTAAACATTCCTCCCGCAACGGAAGAAAACGACCTGCTTCAAATCGTTAAAGATTCAGTACAGGAAAAGCGTTGTTATCTTACATTTGATGACGGTCCTACAGAAAATATAACTCCGCAAATTCTTGATACTTTGAGAAAGTACAATATTAAAGCCACGTTCTTTGAAGTCGGTTCACTTATCGACTCAAACTTTGATATGGCAAGACGTGTATACGAAGAAGGACATCTTATAGCCAATCACTCGGACGGACATAACTATGAGAAATTATATGCGTCAACAGACACATTTATTAATGAAGTGAATGCTTGTTTCCAAAAAATTGACGCAGTAACCGGAGGAACTCAAACAATGAAGCTTGTACGTTTTCCGGGCGGCAGCTACAAATCAAGTGCCGACAGTTTTTCACCGGTAAAACAAGAATGTAAACCAGTATTGAAAGAAAACGGTTATTATTATTGTGACTGGAACGCGCTAAACGGCGACGCAGAAGGTAAAAAGAAAGATGCGCAAGGTCTTTTGGATTACCTAAAGTCAAATATGCCGGAAGGTCAAAATGTTGTCATTCTTATGCACGATGCCTCCGCTAAACAAGCTACGGCTGACGCTTTGCCAATGATTATCGAATATTTGATTTCAGAGGGATATACATTCCACAGACTTGACGATATTAATTATCAAGCCGCCGTCACAACAATCGCCCCTGAAAGCGGTGAAACAGCCACAACAACTACTTCAACCGATACAACAAATACAGCAAGCACAACAAATCCAACAAATACAACAAACCCAACAAGTACAACAAATCCAACAGCCGACACAGCAAACGCACAAAACAGCAATACACAATCGGCAACAGACAAACCTGTACAGGCACAAAATACCCAAAACATAACCCCTGCCCCTGCACAATCGGGTACAGCAATTATAATTCAATAAACAGTCTTATATTATAGACTTACAGAGAGGAAAACATATGAAAAAATTTATATTAGCTGTTTGGGTGATGTTATGCACTATGCCTTCCACATTTGCATACGCAGCCGATTTGCCCTCTGAAAAAGGTATCGAAAGAATAAAATGGGCAATAATGAGTTGCGGTCATATGCCTAAAATAATGATTATAGGTCTTAGTATAACCGCCGCAATAATTTTGGTCACCGTTATAATCGGCATTACGTACAGCAGGAGGGAAACAAATGAATAATTCACGTCAAAGCGATATTCCTGGCTATCTTTACGCTTTGGACGGAATGAGAGCAATATCACTTATTTTTATAGTAATATTTCACACATTCCAGCAAAGTTGGATTTTTTATAATTTAAAAATAAGCCCCGACAAGTATTTGTTTAATTTTGAAATATTTCAACGTTACGGCTATGTAGCCATAGATTCTTTCTTCGTGTTGAGCGGATTTTGTCTTTTCTATCCTATCGCACGAAGTATGTTTGGAGAATGTGAGTTCAGAGGTTGGAAGAATTTCTTTATAAAGCGCGCAAGAAGAATTTATCCTTCATATGTCATAATGCTTATTCTGACTATTCTAATTCCGAGTTTTTCATATATAGGCGGAATGTATGATCCCAAAAGTTTTACGAATGTTGCTCACAATGTTATAATGCATTTGCTTTTCATTCATAACTTTGATTCGCATACTATCGGAACAACCATTTCTACCGCTTGGACAATGAGTATTGAAGTTCAGTTTTATGTTCTGTTTCCGCTTATATGTATTCCGTTCCGCAAGAAACCTGTTCTTACAACAGTCGTTATGTCTTTAGTGGCTGTATTGCTGAGATTTATACTTATGGCAAACGCAAACATATCACAGCCTATAATGTCGGCAATCACACCTATTTATTTTGACGTATTTGCTTTCGGAATGATTTCCGCATATTTCGTGGTATATGTAAGAAACAAAGTAAAATGTATAGATAAACTCAAATTGTGCATGACAATTATATCCGCTTTGAGTATTTTCTCTGCTTTCGGATATATGTGCTGGCTTAGAAAGATTTCATTCCCGAACGGAGTTGCGGGCGATGTGTATTTTCGCTTTTTGTACAGAGGAATATTCTCTGTATTAATAGCACTTTTCCTTTTCACCGCTTGTTTCTCATACGGTTTTTGGGAAAAGAAAATATGGGGAAATAAATTTTTCGTTTTCCTTTCATCAATATCATATACGGTGTACCTATGGCACCAGAATGTATTTATATTCCTAAAAAATCACAACATACCTTACAGCACGCAAAACCCCGTAATGAACGACAGAGCCGCAATGGACGGATTAACCTTAATTTGTTGGACTGTTTCAATATTGGCGGGAATAATCATAACCAACTACATAGAAAAACCAATCGTAAAATACGGCTTAAAAAACAGTATTTTAAAATTATTGGAGCTTATACATCTAAGACCCCCTCAAAAAAACACAGTCCGCTCCAAAGAGTGAATAAAGTACATAACTAAAAAAACACACGGTCCTATGAAAACAGACTGTGTGTTTTTAATTAAAATCCTATTCTTTTTCTGTTTTTAATCAATATCGGTACAATAATCGCCGATGCAACCATACTCATACACCACTGTATCGGTGATGAAATAAGCGATACAAGTGCGGTTTCATATCCCATAAGCGGAATTTCTGCAACAAAGTAACCGCCTGTAACAATCACAAGTGCAACGATACCGCCGATTATAAAATGTTTTATATCAACGTGTCCGTAAACGATTTTACCGATTGAAAATCCCATAATACCTTTAATAATAAATGTCGGTATACAGAATATCGGATAACCCGAAATAAAATCTGCCAAGCTATGTCCTATCGCTCCGACAATCGCACCGGGTATAGGTCCGAGTATCATTGCAGCCACATAAATTATGCAGTCGCCGAAATGCACATATCCGCCGCCTATCGGCACTTTCGGCACGATAGTAAGTACGCATGCCAACGCCGTAAGCATTGCCACTCTAACAAATTGTTTAGTATTCATCATATTCCCTTTCTGTAAGTTCCGTCACTGTTTTATCTTCAAGTGATTTCTTTACATTTATAATTCTTTGATTTTCAGAGCCTCTGAATTTCAATTTCAAATTTTTCTTTTCTGCCACAAACGCACCGTCAACAAGCACGTCAATATATTTTAAAATATCTTCACATTCTCCGACAAGCTCTTCAAAAGTAAAACCACTGTAACACCATACGGTTTTATTCGGAAAATGCTCCTTTATTGTTTTTAAAATATATTGTACCGCCACGCGATTTTCCTTTTCAAAAGGCTCACCGCCGAGCAGGCTGAAACCTTTTATATACTCCTTATCCATTGCGGTTATAATTTCGTTCATTGTATCGTCCGTGAACTCATTGCCATAGCAAAAATCCCACGTTTCACTGTTAAAACAGTCCTTACAGTGACGTCTGCAACCGCTGACAAAAAGCGATACTCTCACGCCTGTTCCGTTTGCAATATCAGTTTTCTTTATATTTCCATAATACATAATTAATTTCCACAGCATTTCTGCCCACAAATAGTAATTAAAAACCTTAACTGCTCTTGCTTGTGGGCTGACAAGGCGTTAAGTGGAAATTATGTCCATGTGCGTTCGCCATAGGCGAAAATCGCACGGACAATTAAATCAAATAACGTGATTTTTCACGTTATTTTCCCTTATTACAAATGCAAAACTCTGCTCTTAATCTCTTTCGTCTTTCCCGTATTCCAAAAATTTTCGCCGAGATAACCGCAAGTACGTCTTGTAACATTCAATTTACTGTGGTCTTTATTATGACATTGCGGACATTCCCATTCCATATTGTCATTAATCATAATCTCACCGTCAAAGCCGCAGTCTTGGCAATAGTCCGACTTTGTATTAAATTCGCCGTACTGAATGTTATCATAAATATACTTCACAAGCGTTTCAAGTGCAGGCAGGTTATTCTGCATATTCGGTATTTCCACATAAGAAATCGCACCGCCGAGCGAAATATTTTGGAATTCGCTTTCAATATCGAATTTATCAAAAGCATTGATTTTCTCTCTGACGTCAACGTGGTAAGAATTTGTATAATAACCCTTATCGGTAACATTCTTAATCGGTCCGAATTTCTCATAATCAATTTTAGCAAAACGATAGCATAACGTTTCCGCAGGTGTGCCGTAAAGACTGAAACCCAATCCTGTTTCCTCTTTCCACTTTTCCGCCGCGTCACGCATATGATACATTACTTTAAGTGCAAATTCTTTACCCTTACCGCTTGTTTGGCTTTCGCCGGTCATAAGGTAAGTAAGTTCATAAAGACCGATATATCCGAGCGACAACGTAGAATACCCATTGTGCAAGTATTTATCAATAGTTTCACCTTTTTTCAAACGTGCTATAGCACCGTATTGCCAGTGAATAGGGCTTACGTCAGACACAACCCCCTCCAATGCTTTATGACGGCACATAAGCGCCTCATAGCAAAGCTTCAAACGTTCGTCAAACAGTTTCCAAAACTTTTCTTCATCGCCCTTAGCCACAAGTCCGATTTGCGGAAGATTTATACTTACAACACCTTGATTAAATCTTCCCTCCCACTTGTACTCACCGTTTTCGTCTTTCCAAGGTGAAAGGAACGAGCGACAGCCCATACAGCTGAACACGTTACCCTCATAATTTTCACGCATTTTCTTTGCTGAAATATAGTCTGGATACATTCTTTTAGCAGAACATTTAACCGCAAGTTTCGTAACGTAATCGTATTTACCGCCCTTTAGACAGTTGTTTTCATCAAGCACATATATAAGCTTTGGGAATGCAGGTGTAACATATACACCCTGTTCATTCTTAATACCTTCAAGTCTTTGACGAAGAATTTCTTCGATAATTCTTACGTTTTCGTCAACGTATTCGTTATTTTCATCAATATATAGGAACAAAGTCACAAACGGCGACTGTCCGTTCGTTGTCATAAGCGTATTAATCTGATATTGAATAGTTTGTACACCCGATCTCAATTCATCATCGACACGCATTTCAACTATTTTCTCAATATCTTCCCGGCTTAACGTATCCTTAAATTTTTCCTGTGTTTCAGCCATAAACTTGTCGCGGCTCTTTCTCAAATATTTTCCCAAATGTGCCACATTTACAGACTGTCCGCCGTACTGATTACTTGCAACCGCCGCAATAATCTGCGTTGTGACGGTACAGGCAACCTGAAAGCTCTTAGGCGATTCAATCATTTTGCCGTTCATAACAGTGCCGTTGTCAAGCATATCCTTGATATTTATAAGACAGCAGTTAAAAATCGGCTGTATAAAATAATCCGCGTCATGAAAATGAAGTATGCCGTTTTGATGTGCCATTGTGATATGCTCCGGCAACAGCATACGTCTTGTAAGGTCACGCGACACTTCACCTGCTATATAGTCACGCTGTGTAGACGCGTGAACAGTATTCTTATTTGAATTTTCCTCCGCAAGTTCCTTGTTTTCGTTTCTGATTAGCTTTAGGATTGATTCATCTGTTGTATTCGACTTTCTCAAAAGACTGCGTTGGTATCTGTATATCATATACTTTTTCGCAAGTACATACTTGTTGTGTGCAACAAGCGTCTTTTCGATTATATCTTGAATCGTTTCAACGGGAATTACTTCCTTGTCTGTTTTTTCAACGTTTCCTATCGCCTCTTCTATTAAGTCGTCACTGACTTTTTGCGAATTGTCCACCTCAACATTCGCTTTTTTAATGGCGGCTGTTATCTTGTCAGCATTGTATTCAACAATTCTGCCGTCACGCTTTTGTACCTTCATTTTTTATTAACCCCTTCTCTGTATAAAACACTATATACAGTATTATCGCTCAAAAAAAATATGCAGAAAGCACGTCTTTATGCGTGTTTTATGCAAATCTCAAATACTATGTAACCACTATATTTTGTGTTCTCGATATTTTTGTATATCTATATCTTGTAGTATATTATAGCACAGTTGGATTATAAATGCAATACATTTTATTTTACAAATTGAATACATTATAAAAAAGCAAGCACAATTTTTATGCTTGCTTGTCAATATATTGTATTTATATAAAATAATCCGGAATAAAAGTTTCACGCATATCAATGTAACCTTTAAAATCTTTCTGTCGCTTGCCGTCTATTGTAAACCTTACGTTCACAATCCCATCAAGTCCTGTAAGCGAATTGACGATTGAATACACCGTCAGCAGTTCCAAATCACGACCGTCGGGGTGCTTGTCCACCAATTCCTGTTTTAAATCCACATACGCAATCCTGTCAAGCACTTTCACCTTTATACCATGTTTGACGTTCGGAATAATTCGCCTTATTTTCGGATTGTCGTCATATCCCTCAACAAGCTCGTCCGCTACTCTTTGTGCCATTTTCTGCGTACTCATCTGCGGTATTTGAGTTTTTACTGGAATCAATCTAAGCATTTGTGCGTCAACGTAATACAGCTTTACCTCTGCTGTTTCCGTATGTGTATTCTGCGATATAACCACAGTACCAAAGCCGATTGCAAGTATTAATAAAAATATAAAGTGTCTTATAAGCGTGTTCTTCTTTAATGTAACTATCTGCAAAACAAAAACCTCCATACACTGACTTATATACAGTATATGAAGGTTCAATGATTTTTATTACATATTTTTACTTTGTTCCAATGCTATTGCAAGCTGGTCAGGACAAGACGTACCGCGTCCGTTACAGTTTGTACCCTTTAATCTCGAAATAACATCGTCAATATTCATACCCTCAACAAGAGCGCTTATACCTTGCGTATTACCGTTACAACCTCTTGTGAAGTGTACATTTCTGACAACTCCGTCTTCTACCTCAAAATCTATCTGTACAGAACAGACACCCTTAGGCTGATATGAAAACTTAGCCATTATATCCACCTCCAAAATTTTATATTTATCGACATTCTGATTATACAACATTTATTGCTTTTTTTCAAGCATATCTATTGACTATACACCCATTTTTTTATATAATAATATACAGAAATAAATTTAGGAGGAAGTTCAAATGAAATTATTTGTAGATACTGCCAATGTAGATGAAATCAGACAGGCAAATGATATGGGCGTCATCTGCGGTGTTACAACAAATCCGTCTCTTATCGCAAAAGAGGGCAGAGATTTTGTTGAAGTTGTTAAGGAAATCACAACTATTGTAGACGGTCCTATCAGTGCCGAAGTTATTTCTCTTGAGGCTGATAAAATGGTTGAAGAGGCTAAACCTCTTGCAGCTATCAACAAGAACATTGTTATAAAAATTCCTATGTGTGCAGAAGGTCTAAAGGCTGTTAAAAAGCTTACAGCTCTTGGTATCAAGACTAACGTAACTCTTATCTTCTCAGCCGCACAGGCACTTCTTGCCGCAAGAGCAGGCGCTACATATGTAAGTCCGTTCCTTGGCAGACTTGACGACATCGGTACAAACGGTATGATTCTTATTGAAGAAATCGCTGATATTTTCAAAATTCACGAAATCCCAACAGAAATTATCGCCGCAAGTATCAGAAATCCTATCCACGTTATCGACGCCGCAAGAGCAGGTTGTGACATCGCAACAGTTCCTTATAAGGTAATTGCTCAAATGCTTCACCACCCACTTACAGACAAGGGTATCGAAAGATTTTTAAAGGACTGGGAAACAGTTCCGAAAAACTAATCAAGCAAAAATTAAGGCTGCCGATTTAGGCAGCCTTTTTATTATACTTCCACAGCTATTGCACTGTAATTATCATTATTTTCTTTTTCGTTTTCGTGCAGGCTTTCGAGCATTTTTTCAAGCCATTCTTTCGGTGACTTTGTTTTTGCGAACGATTTTTCTATATCATCTTCATAAACATATTCCCAAAAACCGTCTGTACAAAGTACAAAAGCGTCACCTTTTTTCAAGTCAATCACTTCCGACACATCAAAATTCAAATCATCAATGTCACTTATAGAAGACAACAATTTATTTTGATTAGGGCTTGTACGTATTTCATCAAATGTAATTATCCCCTCTTTAAAATCTCTGAATGCGATAGAATGGTCGTCCGTAATCTGCGAAATTCTCTTTTTTGATATGTAGTAAAGACGGCTGTCGCCGGAATGTGCCCACACGGCTTTTTCACCGTCAGTTACCAATGCAACAATCGTACTCGACATATTCGATTTTGTGCATTCTCGTTCCTCACCCAAAACAGACGCCGCTTTTTCGATATATCTGTATAACGCCTTACCCGAAAGTTCAGGTGCTTTTTCAAACAATTTACAAACCGTTTCACACACAATCTCCGACGCAACCTCGCCGAAGCTCTGTCCGCCCAATCCGTCGCACACAACAAAGCACCACAACTTATCCGAATTTGCGTAACCTACATAATCTTCATTGTTTTTACGACCGCCTCTGTTTGTCAGTGACACTGCTCTCATAAATTTTTACCCCACATTTATTGATTTCCGTTTTCTTCTGCACTGTTTTCAAAATCAGCTGTATTTTCTGAATTTTCCGCATTATCTGTATTTTCCGTATTACCGTTATCAATGCCTTTCAAAGAATTGATTTCCTCCTGCATAGTGAGCTGTCCCTGCAAAGCCTCATCAAACATAGCTTTTGTCTGACGGTTTGAAACAATAAGCACTATATTAATAACGCATTGAACCAATATTACAGCAGTCAAAATCAATGCCAGCCATACAAGCCCTTTTTCACGACCGCTTTTTACACGTTTATAATCCATCTGTATCACTCCTGATTTTTATACTCTGCAAGAAAGCGTGAAAACTTTCCGACGCATTTTTCGTTAAATCTCACTCCGAGAGAAGTTAGTTTCATAAGTAAATCCGCACTGATTTTTTCTTCATATTCGACTTCAACTTCATAATCCGTTTTATCGAAATATGTCGTTTTATCAAGGCACAATTCCGATCCGTTATGCACAAGGCTGTTTCTTATCGTTACGGCACAGCCCATTTTATAAAGCTCGCCCACATCCTCGCCTGTTATCTCTTTTGCAAGTTCGGCATTTATAATATCAGGTACTTCTTCCGTTTCAAATTCATTTTCTTCGCAAATCTGCAAAGGACTGTTTTCGTTTTTGTGAAGTTTTACCTGTATCTTCGCCACTTCACCTACAACTCTTATTCTTACCATTATACGTTTTTCTCTAAGTATACCCGCTTTATCGGTATAATAATAATTCGTCTGTTCTCTGACCTTTTCCCATGTAAAAGCGTTTAAAATACTCTCATACAGGTCTTTGTCTATCATACTTTTTATCTCTGTTTCCGTCATTTCTGCTCCTTTATATAAACTGATTTCTTTCTTCACTGTATTTGTACCCAATTAGTGACAGTTTATCCTCAATAGTTTTTCTTTCAAGCTCCATATCGTCACACATATCGTCAAGATTTGAATAAAAATCACGAAGTTTTGTGTTGACAAAGCTAAGCAATATAGCAGGATCGTTCGGTATCATATTATCCCTCCAAGTGATCTCTTATAAGTGTTTTTATTTCGTTTTTGCCCTTATGGATTTCATATTTCATTGCCGGTATAACCGTTTTTGAATATCTGATATTTGTGTTCGGTGATGATTCGATTATACAGCCCTCACCGCCGGTTTCCGTAAGGACTTCACAGAATTGAAAATCATTCCTCGCTTGTGCAATAAACGAATCCTTTGTTTTAATGTTGTCCTTATCTCTTGATGCAACCGCAAAACCTGCGTCATACGCAACGCAATCATATTCCGAATTAATTTCGTGACTTCTCGTATGACCGAACGATGTCGGAGTTATAACGGTTTTAACGTCAATTCCCTTAAACGGCGACCATTCTATGACAACTCTGTCATTTTCGACATTGTATGACTTCAAATGTCTGCGTACCAATACCATGCCGTCAACAACAAACGTAAGCATACTGTCGCAAGCCGCCTCATCAATGCTTACATTACTTCTCATAACATTAAATCCAAAATGAGCGCTGTATGCAAATTTCAAATATTTCGGCACAATCTGACCGCACGCAAAATCGGTAATTGTTCCTGCCGGATATGCAATACTCTTGCCGTTTCGTCTTGATACAAGCATATCTGCCTCTTTTATAAGTTTAAGTTCGTCAAGTTTAGGCATTTCTTCAATATCGCAAGACCAAAATTCATGGTCATCAGACAACATAAGGAATATATATGCTTTAAGTCCCCAATAAGGTGAGCCGTGTGCATTATAATGCTCTGCCATAAGAAGATTTGAATAATCGTATCCGACAGATAAAATTCCGCTTGTATCGAATATATTTTTTGAAAGCCAATTTTCAATGTTTCTTATTAATATTCCTTTCATAACACCAAGCGAAAACGGTCTTATATCCGCCAAAATACAAGCACCCCAAAACGCCGCTTGTGCAAAACGATATGTGAGTGAACGACCGTAAGGAAGTGCCTCGCCGTCCTCGTCAAACCAATATATGAACGTTTTTGCAAATTCCGTTGCACGTTCCTTGTATATATCGGAACGCTCCTTGTCGTCGTCCTCCATTGCAACGGCATAAATCAATCCGTAAAAATGGAATGCAAAACCAATGTAATAATCCTTTTGTCCATGCAGTCCGTCTATGTACCAGCCGTTGCCAAGATAGAATTCATCTATCCTTGCAATATCTTTGTCCAACTGTTCTTGACTGTATTTTCTGCCGACCTTTTTCAAAGCAACGTTGACAAGCACTCTGAAAAATGTCCAGTTGCTGTCGCAAACTTCCTTGTCATTTATAGAATAAAGCCATTTTTCAAAGTTGTTTTTCGCAGTGGATTTAAGCGGCTCCCATACCTTTTCCGGTGCAAAAATCAAACCGTATGCAAATGCAGCCATTTCAACAAAACGTTGGTCTTTATCGTGGCAATCGCCCCAGTAACCGTCATTTTTTTTATCCGCACCGCTTGTTATACCGGTTATATATAACTTTTCAAACGTTTCATTTTCACCGCCGCCTGCCCAAAACGGCACAAGTCCCCATAGCGGACGTGCAAAAGCCTCAACGTCCGCCGAAAGATTTTCGTACCACGCACTGTGTCTTGCATACTGTACCTTTCCGCCGTTGTAATACTTTTCTATAGGCGATATTATATCCGATAACTGTTGTCTGAAATATTCTTTTGTATACATAAAGCCACCTCTGTCACTTTGAATTATCTTAATATTTTTATTATAGCATTTATTTACCAAAAAGTAAATAAGATAATTGTAAACCTTTGTTTAATTTTTAGGTTGACAATTAAACTTTTATAATATATAATTATCTCAGTTTTTAAGTTAGAAAGGAAATTTTCAAATGAAGAAGAAATTTACAACAAGAGATTTAATTTTGTGTGCATTGTTCACTGCACTTTCGGCAATCGGAGCGTTTATAAGAATTCCGGTTCCGCTTGTGCCTTTTACTTTGCAAATAACATTTACAACATTGGCAGGTCTTTTGCTCGGTTCTAAAAAGGGCGCAATAAGCGTTGCGGTATACGTGCTTATGGGACTTATCGGAATACCTGTGTTTACACAAGGCGGAGGTTTCAGCTATGTGCTAAAACCAAGTTTCGGCTTTTTGGTAGCCTTCATTATAGGAGCATTCGTAACAGGACTTATTGTCGAAAAGAAACAAAATCCGTCATTCTTGAGAATACTCGGCGCAAGCTTTGCCGGTATGGCATTCGTATACGTTTTGGGTGCGATTTATTTCTATATTATATGTAACTTTGTTATTAATGCACCTGTCAGTATCGGTAAAACAGTTATGTCGTGTTTCGTGCTTGTCGCTCCGGGTAATATCGCCCTTGCAATCCTTGCAGCACTTGTCGCAAAAAGAATTATACCGATTCTAAATCGTCAAAACCAGTCAACTGTTCCACAACCTAAGACTGTATGATAAAAAAACACTGTGCTTTGTCACAGTGTTTTTTTGATTACTCATAATATTTAAAATAAAAAATACACCCACATCAATATTTCATTGATATGGGTGTATATACAAATGGTTGCGGAGACTGGACTTGAACCAGCGACCTTCGGGTTATGAGTAGTGTATTATATTTTACTCACGTTTTCACACCATACCTCTAAACCGCATAATAAAGCCATTTTCACAACTATTACTTTTCATACTTTACCGTACTTTGTCCGCTGTTTTTATATGTGTAGCGGACAAATAGCGGACAGAATTTTTATATAAAATATCATCTATATTTTTCTATTTTAACATCCACAATGTTATACGTTTCTTGATTTCTTATGTATATCCCAAACAAAAACGCCCCAAATATCTTGGGGCGTGATATGCTGTTTTCACTTTTTCTTTCGGAGGTTATCCCTCCTATTCAAGAATTGGCTAAGTGAGAACCACTAAGAGCCTCAATAAAAAACTCCTTGAAAAAGATATGACAATTATATTAACATTTCCGCTCCGAAAACTCCTTGCGTTCCTTATAAAAATCATAAGCACATTTACCACTATATCGGCATAAATACAGACTTTTCAGCCGTTCACTTCTTTTATAAAACTTTTTTTATTTTTGGAGTGCATCCTCAAGCCTTTTTATACATTTGCCTATGCTTCCGATATATAAAAAACCGCTTACGGCGGCGGATAGGTTGAGTATTCCGCCGCACAAAGCGTTTTTTATTCTGTTCTATTTTCTTTCAATACTTTTAATTGCGGTATTTCGTCCTCTAAAAGCTCATTTATTAACTTGTTTGTAGATTTACCTTGTGAGGCGGCATAATTGCTTATAACCTCTTTAGAGCCTTTAAAAACACGCACCTTAATTTCATCATATGCTTTGGAATTATATTTAGCTACTGCTTTTTGCTGTGCTTTTGAAACTGCCATATTATCACCTATTTTCTACTTGACTTTGTTGTTGATATGTGGTATAGTTTAGATATAAAAGGAACGGTAAACAGTCCGTTTCTGCATTAATAAGATTTTATTATTTTTTTGTAGAAATTCAATTTCTACCCAAATAACCGCCTTATGTCAGTAGGGCGGTTATTTCTTTAATATCCATACAATAAGCAAAATCAATACAAGTTGTATTGTGGTTTCACTCATAATATTTCCCTTCCGAAACAGAGCCGCCGCCGTTCCAATATATCAAGGTCATATAAATTTCTTTATTACCTACAATTAATATCTTAACTGCAATTTTATTATAACATACTTTAAATACTGTGTACAGTGGTATTTTAATTATACATCTGCACCGTTGTTATTCAGTTTCATCTTCAACATATTCCATTATATCGCCCGGTTGACATTCAAGTAATTTACAAATAGTAGATATATTTTCCCACGAAACAGGCTCTTTATTTCGTAGTTTTTGAACAGTAGCCTCACCCATCAATTTATTTTTTCTTATGCGATATGTTGAATAACCCTTTTCTTTTAACCCCGCTAAAATATCAATTTTATATTTTATAGGCATAATATAAAAACCCCCTTGACATTCCGATATTTTTATAATAGAATGTAAGCAAGAGGAATAACAACAGTTATTTCTGCAAGTTGTTAAAATAAATTTAACCGTCTACTGTGCAGAGTAGGCGGTTATTTTTTTATATTTTTATCTGACATCATTCTATTTTCTATCGATTTTTTTATATAGCCGTTTACACTTTCACTTGCATTTTCGGCGGCGGTTTTTATTTCTTGATATTTTTCTTTTGTGACATCTAAAGGTATTCTTTTTAGCTTTTTCTTGGCGTATTCTATATCATACTGTGATTTACTTTTTTTATCTGTCATATTATCACCCCTTGACAATACATATATTTTTTGATAAAATACGAGTAGATAAAGGAGTGACTTAACGGTCATTCTGTTAATATGAATTTTTTAGATGTAGAAGAATTTCTACCCTAAGCCGTTCACTTTGGCAGAAGTGGGCGGCTTATTTTTTTATCACATATACAAGCAAAAACAAAATGATTAATACCAAAGTGCTTTCACTCATTATATTTTGTTCCTTTCCCCGTAAGTCAGAACAACCGCCCAAGTCACCCCCGACACTACAGGAGATTAAATATAATCTTTAATCTAAGATTATTATAACATACTTTGAATACTGTGTACATAGTTACATTATACAAAAACTATGTACATATTTTATACATATTGCATATTGATTTATTACTATGTACATAGTATAATATAACTATAGTCAAGGTTGACTACACAAAAAAACGAAAGGAGTAAAACACAATGAAGTATGATAAGAAAATAAAGAGCCGTATCTGCATAATGGCAAACAGGTTGAAGAAAATGGGCTTAACACTTTCCGCCGCATTTAAAAAGGCTTGGGAACTGATAAAAGGTAACACCATTGAAAGCAAGATTGCCGGAGTAACAAAAGGAAAAAGACAAAAGGCATTACACAGAATATTCACACACTACAAACCAAAGCAAGTAAGAGTATGGCTTGAACGTGACAAGGCGAATTTACACGATAACAACGCAGTAGCGGTTATAATAAATGTAAATGGTTCTGTCGCTTACAAAATAGGCTATATTCCGTCAAATTTAGCTTATGTCATATCAGCAATAGCCGATAAAGGAATTAAGCTTAAAACCACCTTTAAAGAGGTTAGAGGGCATTACACCCGTTTTATGAATTACGGGGCTGTAATAACCTTGCAATTATCATAAAAGAAAAAGCCTTGTATAAGCTACCAACTCATACAAGGCAAGCACCACCACAAGAGGCGGTAACTATATCACACGCTTAAATTATATATTACCGCCTCGTATATGTCAATATTAAAAATACTATTGACTTTTGTACGTACTTATGTTATTATATATGTACGGACATAAGGAAGGAGGTTTTGCAAGTGTCCCCAAAAGGTAGACCTACCCAAGCCAAGAAAGATAAACGCTTTGAAATACGTCTGACATCTGAAACATATTCAACGCTTGAAGAATGTGCGGAAAGGCTCAACTTATCCAAAGCCCAAGTTATCCATAAAGGAATTGAGTTGGTTAAAGAAAACTTAGACAAAAAATAAAGCGTTGCCACCGTAGGAAGTGAACGCAACGCTCTATAAACCACAAACCCATAAAGGATTGATAAATCTATTATATCATTCCTCTGTGGGAAAATCAAGATTTTTAGGAGGAATTTTATAATGACAGATGTACAAATCAAAGATAATTTAGGATTAGCAACGGAAAAAATAGCCGACATCAGATACTTAATTCAAGAAATACGAGAAGAATATTTTGAAAAATACGACCGTAACAACCCCAAAGATAGATTAAGTATTGCGTGGGAATATAAGTGTTACGGTGCATTTTTTAATATTTTGATTGATAGCCTTGAAAGTGTGTTTGAAATGATAGAAGAAGTTGAAAGTAGTGTTTTACAGTAGGGTTTGGTAGGGTTTAGTAGAGTTTTAAGGTTTGAGCGAAATGGGGTAACGTTTCGTTACCCCCTCAGGTACCGTTTTGGTATTCCGCACTTATTTTGTCGGAAAATAAACCGTTTAAATGTTAGCCTTGCCGCCTTTTCCGCCGCTTTTAAGTCGTTTTATTTTCCGACACCTCTTTACAGTTTTCAAGTTGCTTTTTCAAGTATTCACGTTGTAAAACTGTCTGTTCAGTGGAGCTTGTCCAAGTTGTATTAAACGTACTTACTCCCCTATGGCTATAAAACAATGTGCGGCGGTCAATATCTTCATCAAGCAACCGCTTTGATATTCTCGGGTGTCGGAGCTGTCTAAGTCCTCTTTGTTTTAATTGTCGTACCCTCTCAACTGATTTATTAATCTGTTGAGCTATAACGGAATAAGGCAAACCCTCAAAATATGACAGCTTTATAATTTCTTTTTCCGCCTCCGGAAGTTCTTCCACAACAGCACGAACACAAGCACGCTCATCAGCGGCAGCAATCGTATTTTCAAAATCAATTCTATTATCCGGTATGGTATCGCTGACAATTAGTTCATCTGTCCCCTCCACACTCTCATAAATCGACTTTATAGGCTTTGCAACATTCAATATATAATTTACCGTTTTTACGTCCATATTCATTTTTAAGGCTAATTCTGCTTGTGTCGGGTATCTTCCGAGTGACTGCATAAGCTCCGAACGCTTACGCAATATTTGCCGCCTTTGACTGTAAACATATTCGGGCAAGTCCGAGCTTTTAAGTTTTCCTCGTTGTATTGCCGTTTGAATGTGATATTTTGCGTATGTAAGGAATTTATACCCTTTACTTTCATCAAAGCCTTTTACCGCCTCATAAAGTCCGAAATAAGCGTCCTGCATTGCGTCCTCACAATCTTCCGCTTGTTCAATGCCGATATGCTTTATAATTGCAATTATAAACCGTCTGCAATTCATATATAAATCAGACATCAAACTGTTTTCGCCTTGCTTGATACGTTCCACAAGTTCCTCATTACTCATTGATATTCCGCCTCCGATATGATAAAATTATTATAGCGGCGGAAATATCAAGTTTTATCAGGTTTTTATAAATCACAAATCGTAGTAAATTCCGAGTATTTCCGAGTATTTCGCATTACTCATTGTTTTTATATACCGCCGCAAATCGTTGCAATATCTCTTGTTGCCGTCTTTTGCCCTCTTGCTTGTCAAATCGTAATGACTTCCCTTTTTAGGGTATCACCACAATCACACACACGCTTAATCGACCCGATAGCAAAAACCCGTTCACTTCCATTTATTTACTTTGTGTCTGTTCTGAAATTTTTGCTTTGTCAGTCAGTAAGGGGAAGGAGTTGTTGTGCGTAAGCTGTCGCACAACTACTTCCCCCTGACCTTAGGGAAAGGGAAACCTTTATATATACGTAGTATATATACATTTTCCTTCCCTCGAGAAAAAGTCGATATTTTCCCGAGTTTTTCTTCCCTAAGGAAAATTTAATTTTTCTCGACTTTTTCCTTAAGGAAAGGAAAGAAATTTTTTCGACTTTTTCCTTATCAGTGAAATTTTTAAAGAGTAATTTTCCCTCCGACATTTTCCCTCTTATTTCTTACCGATTTGACCCTCATCAATCCAAAATCCACCGTGTTCTTTTTCTGCGGTAACTTTAAAACCGTTTTTCATATACTTATACGCGTATATGTGCGTTATTTATGCGTTATGCGTGTATGTTTCTCTTTGTAGTACATATATGTATATAATATATAGAATTAAAGTTACCAAAGTTACCTATACTCTAAACCCTTGCTATCACTGCATTTTTGGGGTAACTTTTAAAAGTTACTTAAGTTTACCAAAGTTACCTTGAAAGTTACCTTTTCAAATAAAGGTTACCTCTAAAAGTTACCCCATATTCTAAGCTCTTTTAAATCCTTTTTGCACTCCGTAATCCTTGCCGCTTTACTCTGCTATTTTTCTTATTCCTGCGGCGGTTATTGGTTCGCTTTCAGTCGTTCCGGTACATAGATAATTATTAAGTACGTCCATATTAATAAGGTACTTCGCACCAATCTTTACTGACGGTATCTCTTTGGTTAATATAAGGCGGCGGAGTGCTTTTTCTGTTAATGCAGTGTACGGGTCAGCTTGTTTAATTTCTTCTATCGCCTGCTTTATTCCTCGCATATGTGCGTTTTTTCTCGTTGGTATGGTATTAATCATTTTTGTCACACTCCTTTAAATCATCAATTATTTTGAATATCTGCTCCTTTTCCGCCTCCGATAATTCTTTTCTTAATTTTCTTGAGAAATTACCGTCAGTAATTCCGAGTGCGTCAGCTATTCGCCATAAATGCACACCGTTTTCTTTTGCTTTTCTTCTGATTTCAATGTTAGACATATTTTACTCTACCTTTCTTTTGTTTTTGTTGTTATATATTATAGCACTTATTTTATCATAAGTCAATATTATTTATCATTTATTAATTATATTTGCTATTTCTTTTATTATTTTTTCTTTATCTGCATTTTTTTATATTAGTATTGACTTGTTGTTGTTTGAATGTTATACTTTATCTTAGAAAGTATACGGAGGTATTTTATAATGATTTCACGAGTTAAAGATACAAGCCTATCGGACAGGCTAAAAGAATTAAGAGAAACCAAAGGACTTACTCAGCAAGAATTTGCAGAATTATTAGACCTGTCAAGAGTATCAATAGGAGCATATGAAAAGGGTACAGCTATCCCAAACACCGAAACGCTTATAAAAATTTCAAATATTTTTAATGTGTCTTTGGATTGGTTGTGCTGTACCGAAAGCAACATAAAAAAAGAACGTAGTACAATAAAGAATTATAAAGATGTGTTTTTGATGTTATGCGATATTATGAACGAATTTCGACAATTACTTACAAATAGTTGTGACGAGAACGGTCAAACCATAGAAACTTATGCGGTGCAATATAACCTTTCAAAAGAAGTCGTTGACGGTATCGCCGAGACTGCCTCGGTGAATATACAAATATATGATGAAAATTTATGTAGTATTTTCTCCGATTACAATGATATGAATAAGCTTTTAAATAAAGGTGCTATCACAAAAAAACTTTATTCATCTTGGTTTGAGGGCTTTTGTAATAAGCTCGCAGATATTCCAACACCCAAAAATGAACTTGACGAATTTCAAGACGAGCATATTAAGCGAACTGTATTTGAAAATAATTTAGAGGATATGAAAACAAAAATAAAAATTCGTATTCGTGACATAGAAAAAAAGGCGGAATTAAGTACATCTGAAAAAGAGGAATTAAACTCATTAAAGACAATTTTAGCCGAACAAATACAACTTGAAAAGATTATGAATGAAATAGATAACGGAGGTGAAACAAATGGCAACAGTACGAAAAAGGGGTAACACATATCAAATAAGAGTATCTTGCGGTTATGACTGCACGGGCAAACACATTGAAAAATCAATAACTTGGAAACCGTCAGCCGGAATGACAAAAAAGCAAATAGATAAGGAGCTTGAACGTCAAAAGGTGTTATTTGAAGAAAAATGTATAACGGGACAATTTCTTGACGGCAACATAACTTTCAATGACTTTGCTCAAAGGTGGTTTAACGACTATGCAGATAAACAATTACGCTCCCGAACCGTAACACGATACAAGGAGCTTATGAACCGAATAACCCCCGCAATCGGACATATAAAACTATGTAAATTACAACCTCATCATTTAATGGAGTTTTATAACAATCTTTCAGAGGACGGCATAAGACTTGATACAAAATACACGCCTTGCAGTGATTTCAAAGAAATACTTACCGCCTCGGGCCATACTCAAAAAATGTTATCAGAAAAAAGCGGTGTTTCACTTACTGCAATACGTTCTTGTATAAACGGTAAAAACGTATCTAAAAACACAGCCGATAACATAAGTGCAGTGTTAAACCGCAAAGATATTTTCGCAGTTGCAGAGGGTAAAACAAGGCTGTCCGATAAGACTATATCAGAATATCACCGCCTCATATCGTCTATACTTACGGCGGCGGTACAATGGCAAGTTATACTCGCAAACCCTTGCGACAGAGTTAAACCGCCAAAGGTTGAACGTAAAGAGGCGGTAAGCCTTGATGAAGTACAAGCAAATGAGTTGATCACTTGCTTACAGTCCGAGCCGATAAAGTACCGCACCGCTGTTATGCTTACATTGTACACAGGTTTAAGACGTGGTGAAGTATGCGGCTTGGATTGGTCCGATATTGATTTTGAAAACGGACTTGTTAAAATAAATAAATCTGTACTGTATTCAGCGGATAAGGGAGTTTATGAAGATACCACAAAAACAAACAGCTCCAACCGTATTATAAGCATACCGTCGGCAATGGTGCATTTATTGAAAGAATATAAAATCGAACAATCAAAGAAAAAGTTGTTAATGGGTGATATGTGGAATAATAGCGGTAAAGTGTTTACTTCCGAAAGCGGCGGAATGATAAACCCCGATACTCTTTCAACGTGGTTTAAAGGCTTTATAAACCGCCATAACTTACCCGATATTCATTATCATTCATTAAGACATACCGCCGCAACATTGCTTATTGCAGGTGGCGTTGATATTGCAACGGTTTCAAAAAGATTAGGTCACGCCGATAGGACTACCACTTTAAATATTTATACTCACGCAATTAAATCAGCCGATAAAGCGGCGGCGGATAAATTGCAGGACATTTTTACACATTCAAAAATAGGCTAATTTTATAACATAGCGGACAAATAGCGGACAAAATACGAATTTTAATAATATTCCGAAAATACAAAAACGGCTCAAACATAGTGTTTAAGCCGTTTATTAATGGTTGCGGAGACTGGACTTGAACCAGCGACCTTCGGGTTATGAGCCCGACGAGCTACCAACTGCTCTACCCCGCGATATTTAACTTAGCGCCTCTCTCAGAGTGCTATAATAGTATAGCACACCCTAACTTATTTGTCAAGTGTTTTTTTATAATTTTTACATTTTTATTTTTTAAACCTCAATACTATTGTTTTTATCCGTGATCTAGTATATAATGTAAGTATTATTTCAAAGGAGAGATGATTAATTTGGAGCGTTTTCTTTCAAATTTGCGTGTACGGCTTGAAGAACATATTTCGCCGAATATGATGCGTGTAATACGTCCGTTTATGACGGTGCAATTTGTTATATTTATGCTTTTGGGCATTGTGAACACTGCCGTATCGGTCAGCACAGCCACATTACTTGACATTCTTCACAATGCGTTTCTTGCACCGGACAACCCACTGCGATTAATCGCCGAACACTCACGTTCCAACTTTATATTCGGATATATAATCAGCATAATAACATCATTCTTTTTAAACTGTCACTTTACGTTTCACCAACGACCGACACTTAAAAAGTTTCTCAAATTTCCGATAAGCTATATACCGAATTTCATATTTCAATACCTAATGGTATTCATTTTTACGGCTTTAAACTTAAATTCGACGCTGGCATACATTTGTGCGGCGATACTCGGCACACCGCTTACGTTTGCGGCAATGAAACTAATGGTATTCAGCCGAAGAAAATCAACTACTTGAGGTGATATAAATGCTTTCACACATATATTCCTGCGGACTTTCGGGTATAGACGGATTTTCCGTATGCGTAGAAACGGATATTTCAAACGGTTTACCCGCATTTGATATAGTAGGCTTACCCGACG
>UMFT01045302.1_pt1 | contig 24234 bp, 22 predicted proteins | sample 1965081 | NCBI WGS metagenome assembly UMFT01 (sample SAMEA4836053, study PRJEB28245) | human gut metagenome | biome: gut microbiome; material: fecal sample | place: Denmark | collected 2008
TCCTCTTCTTCTGATACTTCAATCGGTGTATTCGTGATCGTCTTTATCACTCTTACCGCATTCATTTCTATGCTTCTATGGGTATCTGTCTGCAAAAATTTCAACAGCTGTTCCTTATTTTTTGAGTACTTGATATATCCCATGACTTCTTTCAGGCTCGTGGAAAATTGATCCAGCTGTTCTTCCGTCAGTTTTGCCGGATCGATCAGGTGAATGCGATAATTCTCCACAAAACTTAAGAGTTCCATATCTCTTGTCGACATCATTTCGTGCAATGATAACGGACCATCCCATTCCTCTGCTCCAAAATGAATCACAAGCGTAATCACCGGTCTGATATGATCTTCCTTTAAAAATCCGGACAGATACTCACCATTATTTTTTCCCGAAAACTCTTTTTTGTTCCAGCGGTGTCCGGCAGCTATGTCCGACACCTGTCTGCCATATTGCAGGGCATCATAGATGGCATTTCTGACAGGCATCGCATAATGGACATCCGTCTGGTTTTCGATGCCCAAAAGAACATAGGACGTTCTTTCATCCTGTTTGATTACCACAAATTTTAAAAGATCACGGTATCTCTGCACTGCATCTGTTTTTTTGCCTGCTCTGCCGGCAGTTTTCTTTCTCACCGATTCATTTTTCACAGAACTCCACTCTGTTCCCTGCGCTTTTCTATTCTTATCTTCACCATCTTTTTCTTTACCGGCTTTTGCTTCATCATCAAACGGCAGTGCAATCTCTGTCGGATCGATCTCTTTCAGCTTTGCCGGGTCAATCACCTTTTTTCCATTGTAGATCAGGTAATTAAATGCATCCGCAAATACGGTATTTTCCCTCATATACTCTTTTGTTACGATGTCCGCTGTCCCCATTCATTTCTCCTCCTCTGTGTTATCTGGGAGAAATCTCTGCGTTTTTAGAATTCTCCCTGCTTAAATGTATGGATAATAAAAGCATTGAAAATTCTTATGATTTTGATCTGTGAATAGAATGGCGTATATGCCCGTGTAGATAATTCAGAATGTCATGCTTTGAATGGATTTTAGCATATTGCTTATACTATGTCATCAAAAAGACGTTATTTTAATGATATTTGTAATTATTGCACAAAATTTCCATATATATTTTCTACATGTAAAAAAGAAAGAAGAGTCTGAGAAATATAACCTTTCCCCAAGGTCAGATTTCTTGTCATACTCCTATATATTTTAAAAACTTTTAATGTTTTTCGTATTACTGCATTACAAATTTAATCTCGGTAATATAGCTTATTTATGCATAACCATTTTGAATTTATTTCCTGCGCATAGATCATTTAAATTTTCCCTTTGTCTTAATGTATGATTGTATTTTATTATTCCCATAACAGCACTATCAATTTTCTTGTTTTTGCCATTTTCATATAAATAAAGTTCACCCTCACCACTTCGCAAACTGTAATTACATATATACAGTATGTCTCCATTTTGCAAAACATCAAAATCATGCACATCGTCCGCAATTTTTTCACTATTTCCATCTATGTACAGTTTTAATGCTCCACATTCATCTTCAGCATCCCAATCGGCACAATATATGACCTTTCCACTTTCTTTATCATAAAGTGAATTAGATATACATACATCATAATCAATCTTATTTTTATTAATATACAGATCACCGCAGTCACTATCTTCCTGATAATCTTTTACATAGATCAAATGCTCATCATCTTCCAATATAGTATATGTATATTTTTCATTCCACACATATGCGGGAATTCTCATTTCTGTATAAACATCGCTGTCATACAACACAGCTTTCTGTAATTTTCCATCTACAATTTCTATTTCATATAATTCTCCTGCTGACTCTTCTTCGGGTATATCATCTACATAATATAATATTTTCCCATCATCACTAATTACAAGATTTGAATCTGAATTCTGCTCTATTTTTTCTGTCACACCACCAACTGCTACAGTTCTCTCCGTAAAGGATGTTCGCGAACTTCTAATCTGATCTTGTATTGATTCTACACTTTCAATATCAGATAACTTTATCTGATTCGATCTCCCCAAATTATATACTCTATACGCCATTACAGGCACATCTTGTGCAAAAAAAGATCCAGCATACGAAACCTGTTCTTCCAGCTTCATCTCAGTCATACCATTAAAATAATAAAGTGTATATCCATCTCCTCCCATTTCTATTTCTGAAATCTTGTTCCGTAATTCATCACGTTCCATTTTTTTCATGTATGCTTCATACATCTGATCATATCTATCTTTTTCTTCTTCATATAATGCATATGCCTGATCATATTCCTCTTCCGTATCATAATCCCACCAGACAGGAGGTTCTACTGTTGCCGGCCATTCTGCATTTTTATCTTCTTCCTCCATATCATCCCATATAAAATCTGTAAGTTTGAAAGAAACAGGATCTGATTTAAAATAATACATTTCTCCCGTATCATATACTTTTAAAACACGTTCTACATCTGATGCAATTTTAACCTTATCCATCCCATCTGTCTTTTGATATACATCATCATCTTTCATATATACCAATTTTGACAAATCACCATTCACATAACAAATTTGATTTATATCTCCATCAAGTTTTTCTATTTCACCATCGGTCTTTTTTTGATACATACCTTTTTTATTAACATACAGCAATTTTTGTCCATCGTCTGACATTTGATAAAACCGAATATCGTCTCCAATTTTCTCTGTTTTATCACTATTTACATCATATCGATAAAGCTGTTCATTTTCCTTTACAAATACAACAACCGTTGCATCCTGATTAATCTGATATCCCAAAATATCCGATCCAATTTTAACGGTTTTCTCGTCAGATGTATCAACTTTTCTACAATACAACGACATTACATCTGATTCTTCATCTACTTTACCTGGATAAAATACAATTTTGCCATCCTGACTCAACAAACTCCCATATTCTATCGCATCCGTCAATTCATCCGAATATTCTCTTTCTGTCATATCTTCCGTATCCGACACATCCATATCATAAACAAATTTTGACGTAAGCTGCACCGAATGATTCTTTTTTAAATTATTATAAAAAATTTCATTATCCTTAACATACATCACCCCTTCCGGCGATTCAGATATTTCCATGTTAAAATATATCAATGCTGTCATACTTACTGCAATAACCGCTATACATACTACGAATGCACACAATTTTCCTGTGAAAATTCTTTTATTTTTTTGCAGCACAGTTCCACACTGATCACAAAAATTCATTCCTTTACTTACTTTATTCTTACAATTTGGACATTTTCTCATAAGTTCCTCCTAATATTCTTCATGTGGTGTACTCTCAACTAATTTAATAATCGCCGTTTCATAATCCCCTGCTGCCATATAAGGATAAGCTATATCTAAATTTTCATTTAATATCTCATCTGAATAATCCCATACAAGTCTCCCTGCAGTCGATATATAATACTCTCTATCCTGAAGATTGATCAAAAATAAATATCCATCTTCACCAAGTCCTTCATCTGAAGTATGCGTATGCAGTACATTATCAAAATACTCATCCGCAAATTCCTGGCTGCTTTTACCAAACGTATCATTTGTAGTAACTACCATAATGGATTCATTTGTTTTTTCTGCAACCGAAAATGTTATATTTAGAATATGATCGATTGCTTCCTCATTCAGTACTTTTGCTTTATCATCTATCACTACAAGAACATTGGACGCACGCCACGCATAATGTTTTTTTTCTGTCAAATCTGTATCTTCTGTTCCAGAATTAATACTATCTGTTTGCAATTCTTCAGTCGTATTTATTTCTGTATCTATTTGCTCATCTTCTGTTTCACTTTCCTCTATTTCCGTATCTGTTATTAAATCATTTGATAAATATTCATTTGTTTCCACATTCTGTGTAACCATGTTCTCCTGCTGTTTTTCCAAAAAAGGCAGATTAACTCTGCTTTTAATAATTCCTTTGACATATAAAAATTTGCCGATACATCCAACAAGTAAAATTATTATAAATACACAGGCAAAAATTTTCAGAAAATTACTTTTGCTGTGATCACTCTGTCTTTTTTCTTCTCTCTGTTCTGTGCTCTCTCTTACCATTGTTCCGCAATATCCACAAAAAACAGCCTTACCATTTATTTCTTTCTTACATTTAGGACACTTCAATTTAGCTCCTCCTCACCAACATATATACAAAAATGCTCCTCGTCTTTGCGCGGAGCATTTTTATAATCTCTGTTATTACAGTTACTCTGTTTTTACTTTGTCACAACCGTTTTCACCTTCGACCAGCCAGAATAGATCTTCGTGGACTTGCCATTGATTTTTACTTTTTTATACGTACGGACACATACATAATATTTTTTCTTTGCCTTCAGTTGTTTCACATCTTTTGAATTCGCTGATCTCTTAGAAATACCTACCGTCTTTGTTCTATTCTTCGAAAACTTACTGTTATCTGAATACTGGATTTCATATCCACTGGTCTGGTTGGTCTGTTTTTTCCATTTTACCTGAAATCCCTTTGATTTTCGTGTAAGTCTGGTTATCTGTGTCTTGTCAGGACAGATATTAAATGTTTTTGTCAATGTACCAGCATAATTTCCAGACAATGTGACAGTAATTTTGGCCTTTCCAACATTTCTGTTATTGCCGTAAGCCACTGTATAATTTGCCGTTCCAATCTGATTTCCATTACGATCCCACAATACGACCGACGGCTTCTGCTCTTTACCATTATATGTAAATGACTTCTTAGCCAGCGAAATCTGTGATGGACGGTAAATCGTCGTTTTTTCCGTTGTACCACAGACACCGCAGGTTCTTTTGATGCTTCCATCTTTCTTTGTGGTAGCTTTCACTGTCACTGTTAAAGTAAACGTATGTCCTTTTGCAGGGATTGTTTTCGTCGCTGTGATCACAGTTCCACATACCAAGCAATGACTTCCTTCTGTTCTGCCCGCACTTGTACATGTCGGTGCGATTGCTGCGTCTTTCACTGCCTTATGTGCAGTCTTAGCAATTTTTTCTGTATATTTACTGCCACAGGAACAGGTATAAGTTTTTATGCCTTCTTCCGTACATGTCGCAGCTTTTGTCACTTTTGCAGTATACTGATGCGTATGCGTTTTTGTGACAGTGACTTTACAGGAAGCAGTCTTTCCACTTCCATCCGCAGCTTTTGCTGTTACAGTTGCACTTCCTGCAGAAACAGCTTTTACCGTCCCATTAGATACTGACACAACTCCCGAATCAGAAGATGTCCATGTCACATTTTTATTCGTGGCATTTCCCGGCTGCACAGATGCCGTAAGTGTCGCTGTCTGACCAACTTTTAATGAGAGCGAACTTTGATTTAATGTAATTCCCGTCACATAGGTGACAGGACGGTTCGTTACACTAAAATCAACATAAACTGCCTTTCCACCTGTTCCATTTGTACTGTACGGTTTCATCCATAGACGATAATTTCCCGTGCCGAGTCTTCCTATATTATAGCTGTTTCCCGTTACATAGTGGTCGATCAGATCATCCCCGCTCTTTGGGTTGTAGCGCAGTGTAAAACCATACGAAGCAGTGTTTGCCGGTGTATTCCATGAAACTACAACATCTTCATCCGTATAATAATTTGATCTTGCAGCAATCGAAAGACTTCCCGGATTAGTGCTTCCTAAATAAACATATCCCAAAAATCCTGTATTGCGAGAAGCAATACTTGAAACACTTGTCGTAAATATTCCACAGTATCCATGCGCAGAATCACTATACCCTGTGCCACCCTCACTGATATAAGCTGTGTTGCCTTCAATCTTTTCCAATATTGCCACATGCCCTGACCAGCATATGATTGCCGGAGCTGACGGAGTCTGACCCGTCGAGAAACCTTCTCTTCCGTTGCCGCCATTCCACCAGTTCGTGCCCGCCCGAATGACATTTCCTTTTCCAGTAAGCTGATTTACCCTTGCCGATGCAAACCATGCACACCCAGAACTCGTATAAGCATATTCGCCCCAAGAATAATTTTGAAATGTCGTATATGGTGCTGAATTAATATCAATATAAATTCCACCTGTACCATTATTTTTAATACCACTGCTGGATGCCGCTGACACTCTCAAAGTTGTTCCCGGTTCCAATATAATTCCAACCACCAGTATAAAAGCCAATATTGCTGTTCCAATTCTTTGAAAAATATGTTTCATAGCCACATGCCCCCTTACTCCATTCATCTTGTTTCTAAACAAGACTCAATTTCTGGTTTTCAGTTACATAATGTTTGCTTATCCTTTCCATTAAGAATCGTTTTTTTAATGTCATTTGATAGCACTGTATTTTTTCGGTAAAATTCTTTTCACAAAGCAAGCTCATATGAACTATTAGTTGTACAGGTAACAGTTGCCGAGGATATAACTACTACCGCCCCATCCAGTTGTCAATTTTATTTTTATAAATCTCGCATTTCCAATATCAACTTTAAAGTGTCTATGTTCCTGTGTTGCTGTAATTGTTTCTGATGTATAAACCAACACATCATCTGCATAAATCTGCATCACACCATCCAATGTACCAGAACTATAACATGCAACATCCCCCTCCAGATACTGATATTTACCATCCAAGAAATATGTCAATACTTCTGTTCCCTCATAAGAAGTACTTATATATAATGCGTTTGTATAATTTCTCCCTAAACTATCTGTTACCGTTGTATATCTTCTACTACTTCCAATTTTCCCATAATACTCCTCCAAATCATACAACGCCTGCTTCGCCACCACATAAATCTGTGCCACCGATTTATTTCCCACACGGTCTACCGCCTGTACCGTATAGTAGCCATTCTGTGTCACTATAAACTTCCGGGTTTTTGTAATATTAGATGCCTGATTAAACTTTGCACTGGATGCATCACTGATTGCACCTTTGATCCATTTCACACTCTTGATTCCACTGGCATCGGAAGCAGACACGGAAATCTGCACTCCGCCACTGACGACTGACTGGCTCAGTTTTACAGTCGGCTTTTTCTTATCAATATTCGTGACCGAAATTCTTTTGATCGTTACGTTTCCCGCTTTGTCAGTAACTTTTACAGAATAGGCAGCATTTGAAGTCACTTTTTTCTTTTTTGCTCTCGTTATGTTATTCGCCTTTTTCCAATAGCGCGCTGCGCTCTTTGTAATCTTACCTTTTTTGATCAAAATACTTTTGATCCCGGACTTGTCTTTTGCCTGTACCTGAATGTATACACTTCCTCTTGTATAACCTGTCTTATTCAGATATAAAACAACATTCGGTTTTGTCTTATCCTTTTTGGCAGCTTCCACCGTTGTAGAACTTTCTGGTCCGAAAACAACACCAAACAGCAGTATGACTGCCAGCATTCCTGCGCCAAATCTCTTAAAAATCTGTCTCATAACCAAATCCTCCTTTGTTTTCCGAAGGAAAATGCGACTGCCTTTGCAGGAGCAGAGGATTTTCCTCCTTTGTTTTGTGACGTTTGTACTATATGAATTATAATACTATTTGCTAGTATTGTAAATACTTTAAATACCAGTATCTAGTATCAATCAATTAATCAAAACTATCAGTCTATATAATAACTTTATTAAATATTTCATAAAATAAGGGGATTTATCAGAATGACATTTGGAGAAAATCTACAATTTTTACTTGAAGAACGTGACATTACTCAAAAAGATTTTGCTTCTATGCTAAACATCGCAAAGACAACATTAAATGGCTATATCAAAAGTAATCATGAACCGGATTTTGAAACTGTAAAAGCCATGGCCGGTGCCCTGCATGTATCCACAGACTGTCTTTTAGGCTACTCTTCGCCAGATGCTCCTACCTCCAAAGAATTTATGTTAATAGAAAAGCTTCGCCAGATGACTCCGGAACAACGAAATATCATTTATGATCTTGTTTTCGTCATTGACCGTCGTTCCGGGAAAAAATAATTTTCAGATTTGGAAACTATATTTTATATAGAAAAAACTCCTGCGCATCACAAGCACAGGAGCTTTTTACTGTCTGATTCATTTTATAAATATTTCTCTACCAGGATCTCCCCGATCGTCTGGCTTCCCGCCACAATATCGGAATTTCCGGTGATATCCACCGGTTTTCCTTTATAATCCGTGACTTTTCCACCCGCTTCTTCCACAAGCAGTATTCCGGCTGCATAATCCCAGGGTTTTAAACTGCGTTCGAAGTATGCATCAATCCTCCCTGCCGCCACATAGGCAAGTTCTAACGCCGCGGAACCAAGTCTTCGGATATCCGCACAATCCGTAAATACCTTTTCAAAAATTCTGAAATTTTCTTTTGCAAGTTTGCGGTAATATGGACTTGTTCCTATGGAGATCAGACACTCGGAAAAATTCTGCCTTTTGCTGACGGAGATTGGACTGCCATTTAACAATGCTCCCTTTCCCCGTTCTGCCACAAATATTTCATCAGAATACGGATGATATATGATTCCAAGCGTTAGTACACCCTTTCCTGCAAGTGCCAGTGAAAGTGTACTGTTTCGGAAATCATGGATCAGGTTGGTCGTCCCATCCACCGGATCTAAGATCCAGACATCACCGTCAAAGTCAATATCGCTGTTGTCCTTTTCCTCCCCCATAAACTGAATTTCCGGGTACAGTTCATAGAGTGCGGTTTTTACCTGCTCCTGCACTTTAAAATCGATCTGTGTCACAAAATCCGCAACACCCTTTACCTTGATCTGTGATGAGCCCTCACGGTCTAAAAATAGCGGTTTGACCTGTTTTACGATCTCTATGATTTTTTGTGTATCAACACTCATGCTAATGCTCCCCTTTTATTTTTACAATTTCCTTTTCATTCCGCACAATATCACTTATTTTTGCAGTTTCCTTTTCATTCCGCGCAATATCTCTTTATCCTCCGCCGATATCCGGTAAGATTCGATCATTTTCTGGATCGCCTTATTGTATGTTTCGTCATCCAAATGATTCTCCAGTAAAAATGCATGTGTTTCCTTTGGGTATTTTGCATATGCAGTTGCAACGCCCCACGCAACTCCCATTTTCCTGTAATATCCCGGATGGTCGAGTCTGTCCCACACAGCCAGCACACGCGCAATGTATGCCTCTGTCAGGAAATGATCCATCAGCATAACTGCAACGACACGCTGCTCAAATTCCTGATCCGATTTCGCATACGGCATCAGAAAATTCCAGACTTTTTCGCGGTGTTTCTGCGCAATTTTAAAAGTTGCACAGAAGCAGTCATTGACCGACCAGTCATGGATCTTCGGGATAAATGCCCGCACATATTCCAAAAGCTCATCGATCTCTCCCTTTGCATATCCAAGTACGAGTCCCTGCAGCATGATCTCCTCATAAGTATCACAGGCAGCGTGCTCTAAATATCCACGCCAGTCCTCTTTAGCAATCTTTTTTGCAAGAGTGCGCAGCTTTGGGATACGCACACCTATGATCGGATCTGTTCCGGGAATCAGACCGGATGTAAACTTCTGAAATTTTGGTTCTGCTTCTGCCTTTAGCCATACGCAGATCTCTTCGTTTGTCATGTGCGGCTCTCCTTGTTTTTATTGTAAACCAAATGCCTTTTATATTAACATACCACACAGGACAGATGAAAACCACCTCTAATTTTCATAGAGTTCCCCATCCACGATACGTACCACTCTCTTCGCATGTTCGGCAACGCTTAAATCATGCGTGATCATGACGATCGTATTTCCCATATCACTCAGACACTGAAATAGTTTCAGCACTTCTTTTCCACTGTTACGGTCTAAGGCTCCGGTCGGCTCATCTGCTAAGAGGATCGTCGGCTGTCCGACTAAGGCACGCGCGATTGCAACACGCTGCTGCTGACCGCCGGAAAGCTCATTCGGTTTGTGATCGATACGCTCTGCAAGCCCTAACATTGCAATGGTATCCATGCTGGCATCTCTTGCATCCTTCAAGGTCATTCCACGCATCAAAAGCGGCATGACGATATTCTGAAGTACATTGTAGGTCGGAATCAGATGATATTTCTGGAAAATGAATCCGATCTTCTGGTTGCGGATATTAGTCAGTTCTTTTTCCTTTGCCTTTTCGATCTCCACACCGTCAAGGTTATAGGTTCCCTCGTCTAAGACATCCATGCAGCCGATGATATTCATCAGGGTACTTTTGCCGGAACCGGATGGCCCTAAGATGGCAAGGTATTCTCCCTGTTCGACGGTCAGGGAAATGTCTTTTAATACATGCAGGGAACCAGATCCCATCTTGTAGGATTTGTTGACATTTTGCATGGTGATGATCTCGGATGTGTGTTCTGCTGTGGCAGTTTCTTTTGTGTCTGCCGGTATATGTTCATTTGCAAATGGTTTTAGGATTTGTGCTGCGTCCATGTGTGCTCCTTTCTGTGTGTGGCTCGCATGGCTGATTTTAAAACTCAGTTTTTCCTTTTTGAATATTGTGAAACTGGCACTGGTTTAGCGAAGGCACGCTCTCGCTGCGTGTCGCTCGTAGCGGATACTAAGCGCATAAAATACATGCGCTAAGTACCGACGGCTCCCCAGCACCTTCTTATAAACCAGTGCCAGTTTCACAATTATTTTCAGTTTTTGATGAGTTTTACAATCAGCCATGCTGCCGTTACGTTACTGTAACATCCAGATTTCTTCGATTATTTCATTTCCGTCACTATCTGTTTCTACCAATATTTTTAGCAGATCACCTGAGGCAAGGCGTGAGAAGGTGGTCGTAGTGTCAGATGTTGTATGTACGGTTACGCCAACAGGTATCATAGTTGTGACTGTCTCGCCTGTCATATCGGACATGCCGCCCGGTGCGCCCTGCGGCATCTCGGTGCTGTCCATGTCGGGCGGCATCTGCATTTGACCGGACTGCTCTGTACTTTCTGTATCGGTCGATGTACTTCCCATATCTGACGGTGCCTGATTCTGACCGGACTGCTCTGTACTTTCTATATCAGTTGATGCACCACTCATATCCGGAGGCGTCTGATCTCCACCGGATGATCCATCCATATCCGGTAGTGTTCCCATACCGGATTTATCTTCATCTGAACCTGTACCGCCGCTCTTATCACTTTGACCTGCTGAACCTGTGCCGCCATCATTCTTATCACTCTGACCTGCTGAATCTGTGCCGCCATCATTCTTATCACCCTGACCTGTACTGTCCGAACCGGCACCATCTTCCGCCTTTGCCTTCTCCTTCGCCCGTTCTTCCGCCGCCTTCGCCACCGACTCATCCACTTCCATATAAGTAACTTCATTCCCCTCAATCGACGAAACATACGCATAGACATACTTCTGATGATCCCCCAGCGCACTTTCCGTCTCAACTCCACCTATCCGCCACATCACACATGCCGCAATAAGTACAATCACTAATACAATTACAACCACAATCGTTACTTTCTTCTTCATCAACCGCCTTAAACCTTTCCCTCTTTTACTCTGCCACCAGCGCCTCCACCGGCACCAGTTTCGACGCCTTATACGCCGGATAGAATCCAAACAGTGTTCCCGTGATGAGTGCAAACAGCAGTGCAATCAGGAATGCTGCCGGTGTCAGTTCAACACGCACACCAAGATACTGTGCCACCGGAGTGACGAGCAGGCTTGCCACAATGCCAAGCACGCCGCCGATCAGACTGATTGCAGCCGCCTCCGCTAAAAATTCAAACAAAATATTCCTCTGGGAGCAGCCGATTGCCTTTAAAATACCGATCTCATTGGTGCGCTCTTTGACAGATACAAACAATACGTTCATGATGCCGATACCACCGACCACAAATACAATGGCTGCCATAGCCATCAGAAGCATCGTCAATATCTCATTGGACGCCGATGCAGCTTCCATCTTGCTTCCCGCATCCTCAAAGGTAAATTCTGCATTCGGATAGGAAGTTGCAAGCACTTCCGTGATCTCCTCCGTGACACCGGACACATTGCTTACATCCTCCGCGATCACGGTGATAGTCGGACTTACATTCGTTCCCACTAAATATTTCACCCCGGTCGCATACGGAATGAAAACGGAATCATCCGGGCTGATACCGGAAGCCACCGTACCCATAGAAGAAAGCACCCCGTTTACCACATAAGATCGGTCATCGATATAGATCACACTGCCATATGCATCGATTGCACTTCCAAAGATCTCTTCCGCAATAGAAGCGCCTAGCACGCAGACTTTTTCTTTATTCTCATCATCGGATTCTGTGATAAAATCTCCGACTGCAAGACTGAGATTACTGATAGCTGCATAGTTGTCCTTGACTCCGGCGATCGAGTAGGTCTGTGCCTCATCGAGATCACCGCCATCCACGGCAGACCTTGTCGTATAGGAGATCGTTGCCGCTGAGACCCCGGAGACAAAAGTTTCAATATCGTCCACGTCATCTTCATCTAACGTGATATTTTCCTGGTTCATGCGGTCTTCCATATCACTGCCGCCGCCAAAGAAGCCACCCATGTCACCCGGCATGCCGCCTCCGTCACCACCATTTCCACCTCCGGGGCCACCCGACGGTCCACCGCCGGAAGAGTCGCCACCGCCCGTAAATCCTCCCGAAGGTCCACCGGAAGCCCCTGACCCTCCCGATGAACTGCTGCCGGAAGGCATCATCATCATTCCTGAGTCTGAGGAGTCATCGGAACTTTGATTTCCACCACGGTTTTTATCACCACCGTCATAGGAAATGTCGATTGCACCTGCATTTAAGTTTTTAAACTGGTCTGCCACATCCTCCTGACCGCCTTTTCCGATGGCGATCACCATCACGATCGTAGCCGCGCCGACAATAATACCGATCGACGTCATGATCGTTTTAAATTTATTCTGGGTAATATTGATCCAGACAAGTCTTAATAATTCCGATGGTTTCATTCGCCCGTCACCTGACTTTCTATCAGAACCGTCTCTCCCTCGGAAAGTCCCTCTGTGATCTCCACATTGACGCCATCGGAAAATCCGGTGGTCACTTCTTTTTTCTCAATGGTTCCATCACTGTCTTTGACTTTCACATAAGAAACCGTTCCCTCGTTGATGATCGCTTTATTAGAAACATAGACAACGTCTGCCACCTGTTTTTCAATGAATGTCACATTTCCGGTCATATCCGTGTAAATACCGTCCATGTCACCATTTATTTTTACCGTCACATTATAAGAAATCGTAGAAGAACCGCTCGATACGGAAGTATCAATGCTTTCGACCTCACCGGAAAACGTCTGATCCTCGTAGGCATTCAGTTCGATCATGACCTCGTCCCCGATTGCGATCTCAGAGATATCCTCCTCGGAAACGGATACCGTCATCGTCACTGCATCTGTATCCGCAAATGTCACAATGCTCGTACTTGTGGACAGATCATCTCCTGCCTCATATCCGACCGACATGATCGTGCCGTCATAATCCGAATAGATTGTGCCATCTCCGACAAATATCTCAAATTCAGATAAAGCCTCTTTGGCATCTGTCAACGTGTCCTGCGCCGTATCCACTGATACATCCACGCCTGCCACATCTGCGGAATACTGGCTGTCTGCATTTTCGTAGGATAACATTGCCTCTTTGTATTTTTTCTCTGCCTCCACAGATTTTGTAGTGTATGCACTCTTTGCCGCTTTTAATTTATTGTACAGTTTGTCATAATTTCCCTGCTCATCTGCAAGTGACTCACTTAAATCCATTCCACTGTCGATCATTTCCTGATAATAGGTAAGAAGTGCCTGTGACTCATCCACTGCCTCCTGGGCCTCATCCACCGCATCCTGCAGTTCACTGATGGTTGCCTCATATTCTTCCTGTGCAACACTTCCCTCCGCCACACTTAAGTTATAAGAATAGTTCGCACTTACCTTTTCTTTTGCCGAACTGAGTGCTGCAGAGTTATAATCTGCCGAAGCCTCCGTCACAGCTTCCTTTAATTTTTTCCTGTATTTTTCAATGCTCTCATCTGTCAGCTTTAACAGTGCATCGCCCGCTTTTACCTGCTGTCCGACTGAAACATACACTTCCTCTACCTCCAGTACCACCGATGAATTATTGGTGGATGTTCCTGTTGTCTGGGTTCCACTTGTCTGGCTGCTGCCAGAATTTGAAGACGTACTGATATCTTCATCCATATCCTGTGAAATGCTTCCGATTGTCACACTTCCACTCTCTGTAATCCCGACGGTAAGCGTTCCATATTCTGCTGTCGTTTCTTTATAAACCGTTTCTGATTCGCCGCTGTCCGAAGTCTGATGTGCATATACGCTGATCCCTCCGATCAAAAGAAGTGCTGCTGCGCCCAATGAAAGAACTACTGTCACTTTTTTCTTTTTCATTCTGTTTTTTCCTCCTGCTCTCCCTGAAATGTAACGGTTGCGGAAGAACCAGAACCAAGTCTTCCATCCGAATTATCAATTGAAATGATCACTGCATAAGTAACATTCGAAACACTGCCTCCGGTCGTTGCCGAAGATGCGATCGATGAGACAGTTCCTGTCACTGCTCCATCCCGGTTTCCTGCTATCATGACAGATACCTCATCGCCGACACCAACCTGTGCGATATTCTCCTGTGGCACTTCCACGGAAATCATGATCGTCTGTGTATCACAATACAGCGCAAACGCAGTACCTGACTGCAGCGTATCTTCTGCCTCATAAGGCACTGCCGCGATCGTTCCATCTTCATCCGCCGTAACAACACTATTTTCTAATGCAAGAAGTGCTGTCTGTTCCTCTTTTAATGTATCAAGTGTATCCTGCGCGGACTCCACTGCACTCTCCAGTCCCGAGACGGTCGATTCATAGGTACTTCCCGCATATTTTCCTTCCACCACTGCAGTGTCATATTCATTTTGCAGTTCTGCTTTCTGCGTTGTCGCATCACGCTCTGCCTGTTCATAGTCAGATTTTAAATCATCCAGACTATCCGTCAGTTCCGTAATTTTAGTGTTGGTTTCTTCCACATTTTTATTGTAAGTTTCGACCGCGGAGTCAAATTCCTTCTGTGCCTGTTCGAGTGTACTCTGTGCAGCATCTGCAGACTGCTGTGCCTGTGTCAGCGTATCCGACTGCTGCTCCCTCGTCGTATAATCATCCATTGCCTGCTGTACAACAGAAAGTAATGTATCCGAATCCGCTCCCGCCTCGATCTGCGCCTTGATATAAGTTAAATCCGTCGATACCGCCTGACTTGCACTATTATCCAAATTTTGTGCCTGTGTCAGTGTATCCTGTGCCTGCGCTAATGCTGTTGTCGCTGCATCAACTGCAGCCTTTTTTTCATCAATCGCACACTCCACATAGTAATCATTGTTATCGATCTTCGTCTGATATTCCGAAATCTGCTCTACCGCCTCATCATAGGCTTCTTTTTTTTCTTCCACTGCGGCATCTAGCGCATCTACCTGTGCCTGATAACTGTCCGCTGCGGTCTGAGCTGTCAGATCGGCGTCCTGCTTTGTGCTCTCCGCAGAAAGTTTTCCGCTTGCAAGATTCGCCTCGGCTGTTTTTAATGTATTCTCGGCATCACTGATGGCATCTTCGTAATATGATTTTGCCGCTTCCATGCTCTCATCCGTCAGTTTAAACAGGGCATCCCCTTTGCTCACGGTATCCCCGGATGAAGCATAGACTTCTTCCACGGTCATTGTGACTGCATTTACCGTAAATTCCGGCATCTGGCTGACCGCGCCGATCTGCGTGGTACCTTCTTCCGAAAAAGAGCCGTCTGTACTCTCCTGCTGGTCTGTATTCTGAGCTTTTACACTATTTTCCGTACTGTCCGTCTGTGCTCCGGATACTGCAGCCTGATATCCGATTCCGCCGGTCATCACACAGACTGCTGCGATGCTGACGATCACACTTGCCATTCTTTTTCCTGGTTTTCTCATTGCCTTCCTCACTTTCCATACTCATGCGCTCCGTTTTGACAATACAAAAATAACATTGCAACCTAAAGAACAGCTGATTGCAATGTGATGGTTATGTGAAGAAAGCGTTAAATAAGTGTGTCATATAAAAAACCGGAGTGGCACACATCTTTTTGCACCACTCCGGCATTTTTCGTTTTTCATGATATTCTTTTTTATGATTGCCGGTTGTCACACACTCACGTTGTCATGTGCACCAGGTCAGTGCGTCTCCCCACTGATCGTCTTCACATCTGCCTCGTTCTCAACGATCGCCCGGATGCCGCACTCTAATGCCTTTGCGATCATCTCCGCCGGCATGCTCGGTGTTCCCTCCGGCAGATCAAGCGTCTGCTCAGGTAAGTATGGGACATGGACAAATCCACCCCTCATATGTGGATATTCCTTATCGATCATGTAGAGGACACGGTACATGATATCGTTGCAGACAAAAGTTCCGGCTGTATAGGAAACGCGCGCCGGGATCTTTGCCTCTTTCATATACTGTACCATGCTCTTGACTGGAAGCGACGCAAAATATGCATTCTCGCCGTCTTCCCGGATTGGTGTATCGAGCGGCTGCTTTCCCTCATTGTCCGGGATACGCGCTTCCATCAGATTGATTGCGACTTTTTCCACTGTGATCCCGGATCTTCCACCAGCCTGTCCGACACATAAAACTGCATCCGGATGATGTTTCTCCACCGCAGCCCTGACCACTTCCTCATCCCTTCCAAACACGGTCGGGATTTCAATTTTGATCACTTCTGCCCCCGCTATCACATCCGGGAGAAGTTTGACTGCCTCGTAGGCAGGATTGATCACTGCTCCGCCAAACGGTTCAAAGCCTGTCACTAATATTTTCATTCGTATGCTCCTTTTATCTCCGGTTATTTGTTCAGGAAACGATCCCACTCTTGTGTATCCCCGGAACCGCTGACGCGAAGCAAAAAGGTATGATCCTCCGTATCGATGGAAATAACATAATTTCCGTTTTCCTGCTCAATGGAATACACTTCACAGCCCTCTAATTCTTTGAATTTGTCTGCATACGCCTCCGGTGCGATCGTAATATCCTCATTTTTCTGTTTTAAATTGCCGTTCGCATCATAGACTTTATAGCCTTCCTCCACCAGTGCTTCAATTTTCGGTTCACTGATCTTTAAAACCAGTTCATTTGCACGCATCTCCCGGATATCGCGATTGCAGGAATTCTCCGGCAGAATCGTCACATTATCAAATACGATCTCAAACATCCCGCTCATCGCACAGATCTGTGCAATGTATGCCTCATTAAAGCAAAAATGATCCAGTTCATTTATCGTATGATATTTCATGGTAATCCTCCATTCCCACGCTGTTTTCACAGTATTTTCCTGATCATTATACCATTTTCCATTTCATTTTGACAATTCGAAAAAAATACCGTACAATTCTTTCGGTTAAAAATATTTATCATCATTATTTTACGGAGATCAGCCTATGAAAAAAATTGCTTTTTTTGATATTGACGGAACCTTAACCTCGGAGATCGACGGTTCCCTGCCGAAGAGTGCCATAAATGCCATTAGACATGCGCGCACCTTTGGTCATCTGATGTTTATTAATACCGGCCGCTGCTTTCAGAACGTGGAACCACGTTTCAGACGGATCGGTTTTGACGGATATGTCTGCGGATGCGGCACAAATATTTTCTGTTCCGGCACAGAGACACTGCACGTTGCACAGACACACAGCATTACCATGCAGCTGTTAGAGGCGGCACGCAAAACCAATGTGGATATTCTTTTCGAATCCAGAAAAGAAGTTGCCTTTGATAAAAGCAGATCCCTCACACACCCGGATGCCATACACCAGTATAAAGCATTTTTAAACCGCGGCTATGATATGCCGGAGAATTTGGAAAATCCGAATTTTTTCTGCGATAAATTTGTGGTCTGGTATCAGACTCCTGACCAGTTAGAAGAATTCCGGAAAGTCAGCGATCCTTATTTTACCTGCATCGACCGCGGCGGTACCTTCCGCGAATTTGTTCCAATCGGTTACAGCAAAGCGACCGGCATCCAGTATGTGCTTGACTATTATCATCTGGATCTTGACGCCGCCTATGCGATCGGCGACAGCAACAACGATCTTCCGATGCTCTCTTATGTACCAAACAGCGTCGCCATGGGAAATGCTTCCCCGGCTTCCCTGTTTGATCAGGTATCTTTTGTAACAAAACGCGCAAGCGAGGATGGTATCGCTTATGCGTTAGAGCAGCTTGGATTTTTCGAGTCGTGATTTCTTTACACAGACACCAAAATTTCCGCGGACATTCTATTCATTCATCATGCAGATCATCTTTTATTTTACGCAATATCTTGTTTGAGACAGGTCTTAATATCATCCTCAGCATTACTGATCTGTCTCAAATGAAACGTATCGGTCAGATACTGTAATACATTCGGACTTAAAAATGCAGGCAGTGTCGGTCCAAGATAGATATTGTGGACACCGAGACTTAAAAGTGCCAAGAGATCTGCCACCGCTTTCTGTTCATACCACGAAACGATCATGGAAAGCGGAAGTCCGTTGACATCAGTTTCAAACGCATCCGCAAGCGCTGTGGCGATCCTGACCGCCGAATATACATCATTGCACTGTCCGACATCTAAAAGTCTTGGCAGTCCTGCCACCTCCCCAAAGTCTAACTTATTAAACCGGTATTTTCCACAGGCGAGTGTTAAGATCACACAGTCTTTCGGCACCATCTGAGCAAATTCCGTGTAATAATTTCTTCCCGGTCTGGCTCCGTCACAGCCGCCGATCAGGAAAAAGTGCCGGATCTGTCTGCCTTTTACCGCCTCCACGATCTTATCTGCCTGACTTAAAGCTGCGGCATGCCCAAAGCCGACTAAAATCTCTTTCTTCTCCTGATCTTCCCTAAATCCGCCAAGCTCCAATGCCTGCTTTATAATCTCCCTGAAATCTTTTTCCCCTTTTTCATTTTTTCCGATATGCTTCACACCTTCCCAGCCGACCACGTTCGTGCTGTAAATGCGGTCTTTGTAACTTTCCCGCGGGCGCATCAGACAGTTTGTCGTCATCAGGATACAGCCCGGAAGGTTGTCAAACTGCTTCTGCTGCTCCTGCCATGCACCGCCAAAATTTCCGATCAGATGCGGATATTTTTTTAACCCCTCATAACCGTGGCACGGCAACATCTCACCGTGGGTGTAAATATTGATGCCCATATCCTTTGTCTGCTCCAGCAGCATCTCAAGGTCTTTTAAGTCGTGCCCGGAAACAATGATAAACGGACCTTTTTTGATTGTCACATCCACCTTGTGCGGATATGGATTTCCATAGATCGTCGTATTTGCCTCATCAAGTTTTTTCATAACCGCAAGCGCCATCTCACCGGTGCGCATCGTCATGCGGATCAGCTCCTCCACCGTCAGACTGTCATCTGTTGTCGCCTCAAGCCCCAAAAGATAAAAATCATCCACTTCGTCACTGTAATAACCAAGTTCTCTTGCCTGATGTCCGTACGCGCTGATGCCTTTTAATCCATAAATGATTGTCTGGCGCAGGGAACGGATATCCGGATCTAATGTATTGTCGTACATGATTCCCGCAAGCGGTGCATCGCGCAGCATATCGCTCTTGCTCTCCGGCAGATCGTAGGCAGCATGCGCCGTCGGATTGCTGCTCCTTCCCGCCATCTCCCTGACCTGCTCTTTGATCCGCTGTGATTCCCGTAGCAGTTCTAAATGTGCATCCACATCAAAATTCACGTTCGTTAATGTTGTAAACAGCACGTTTTCAATAAAACTGACCACTGTCTTATCCATATGTGCACCGTTTTCCATCAGCACTTTCCCGTAGCAGCTGATCCCCTTTACCTGAAAGATCAAAAGATCCTGCAGATTAGCGATCTCCGGCGTCTTTCCGCAGACACCGAGTTTGGTGCATCCCTTTCCGTTTGCCGTCTGCTCACACTGGTAGCAGAACATCTCATAGTTTAAATCCATGTTATTTCCCATCATAATCTCCAATTCTAAAAAAATTCCATATCCGCAATGTCTTTTACGATCTGCGCCATCTGCTCCTTTGTCTGTGCACCTCTCGCCGCATCAATGACCTGCCTCTTTTCGTCTTCCGTCATCATGGAAAACTGTCCTAACGCTTTCTCATTCATCGCTAATCCAAACCCAAGTCCTACCGGTAATCCATCTTCTTTAATCATACAATCCTCCCTGTTTTCCAGAGGAAAATGCGAGCTCATTAGCGAGCAGAGGATTTTCCTCCCTGTTTTCCGGAGGAAAATGCGAGCTCATTAGCGAGCAGAGGATTTTCCTCCCTGTTTTTCACCTTGTTTCCAACAATAGAATGCACGCTCCGCGAACATTCTATTGTCATAAATAAAAAAAGTAAATGCCCCATCACAGGAACATTTACTTTTCTCATTTGTATTTTTATTTAGTTTTCTCCGGTATTTCTGTTTTTATACGAGAATCTTACTTAAAACTTCATCTTCAAGTACCAGTTTTTTTGCCGCTTCACGGTAGTTTTCCTCATGCAGATAAGTGTGGCGGAACGGCTTGATGGATGGTGCCATATCGATTGCCTTGATAAAATCATCACGCTTCATCTTTAACGTCGCGGCATAATCAAAAAATCCTGTTTCCCGCAGAACCGTCTCCACACGCACATAACGGTGATCCTGCACTTTACTCATGATATAAGTTGCGATTCCGACCTGAATCCCATGTAACTGCGGAATTTCTAATATTTTATCCAATGCGTGTGAGATCAGATGCTCACTTCCGCTTGTCGGTGCACTGCTTCCTGCGATCTCATTGGCGATCCCGCTCATGGCAAGGGAATCCACCAGCTCCTTTAAAAAAAGTTCATCTTTGATGCTCTCATACGGTGTCCGCACAAAACTGTTGACCGCCTTTTTCGCGATCATGACAGCAAAGTCATTCACTTCACTATAACCACATTTTTCCTCATAGATCCAGTCATAAAGTGCTGTGATCTTTGAGATCATATCGCCGATCCCGGAATAGATAAACTTCTCCGGTGCAGTTCTTATGACCTGTGTGTCCACAATAATGCCGTAAGCAAGCCGTGCTGGAACCGAAGTGCGCTTTCCGTGGACAAGAAGGGATGCACTCGCACTGGAAAATCCATCACTCGAACTGGAAGTCGGCACACTGATAAATGGAAGATTGCGTAAAAATGCCGCATATTTTCCCGCATCAATGACCTTTCCACCACCGATGGAAATGACCGCCTGTGTCTTATTTGGCATTGCAAACGCCAGTGTAATGATTTCGTCGATATCCACGGTATCCAATTCACTGTATTCTAAGACTTTGATATCCTCCTGCTTTAATGAATTCATCACATCCGTTCCAAACATATCGATCAGACCATTTCCAAAAAAGATAACGGCCTGTTCGATTCCTTCATTCTTTAAATAACTGCCTATTTTAGTTAAAGCACCTTTTCCAACTTTTAAGATGGATGGTATTGAAATACCTTTTCCTGTCTGCATTCTGTTTCTCCTTTTCACTACCCTGTTTCTCTAAATTATTTTAACCAATACTCTGAAATATCAACCCAATATTGACGCAAGTGTCTCCTTTAACAGACTGACATTGACCGGAAGTGTTTTGCAGCCCTCCCTGTCAGGCTGTCTGATCATTCGCGTTACCTCCAGTCCATCCATTTCCTGCATCATAATATCCTGGCGGTGTAGTACGCACATCTTCCACTGCTTCTTTTCCATTATACACCTCCCTAACTTCAATGCCAAATGTATCTAAAAGCATACATGCAATTTCCATATTCAATGCATTATCCTCCACCACAAAGACTCTTTTTCCGGTAAAATCCATGGACAGATCCGGTGTCATCTCATGCAGCAGATCACTTTCCACCGGTTTTAACTGCAATGTAAAATAAAATCTGCTTCCCTTCCCAGTGTACCTTTTAACTGTATCTGGGAATCCATCTTGTGAACAAGACGGCTGCTGATTGATCTTATTTGTGATGATAGATCCTGTCTCATCCAAATCTTTTCGATTTTCCTCTTTATCCAGCATTTTGGGCTAAAGATTACAAAACCGGTGAAAAAATAATTTACCTCAAAGTTCACCGGTGTTTCAGTCTCAGAAATATCACGTTTTAAGCAGCCATAGTTTATGCAGAAAAGAGACGCAGACTTTATATCCACGTCTCCTTATCGCTGCTTTATTACATGCTTATTTTTTTATTGTTACAGATTTAACACCGCTGTAGCTTCCATTACCTTGATATAGTATGTACCGGCAGTCAGATACACTTCATAGGATGCCACAACTCTTTTCGTATTTTCATTACAATCTTCCGTATGTGAATAAAGTTCTTCCTCATCCGTAAAATATACGGATACCTCACACTTCTCCATCTGTGCCGTCATCGCAATCGTTAGCTTTCCTGCTTCCGGCAGTGTAACATAGTACAGGTAATAATCCCCCTGATTTTCACACACACCTGAATATGTTCCGCCGATAACAGCATCGTAGGTTCCTGCTAAGATCTGTGTCGTGCCAGACTCTTTTTCAGTTTCTGCTATATCTGATATTTCCGTTGTTTCGTCTAGCTCTGTCGCATCTGTGCTTTCTGTACTTTCTGTTCTGTCTGCGGTTTCTTCTGTCACCGCTTGCTCTGTCACAGTGTCTTCACTCTGCGAGACTATTTCTGTGGTTTCACTGACTTCTAATATATCGAAAAGAAACCTTACTCTTTTAGTAAAGCATAGCAATCAGCTTATTGTCAACAAAATCCAAACATTTTTGCCGCCCAGTAGATCAGTCCCAATACCCAGCTCGAAAAAATACCATACAAAATGACCGGTCCCGCGATCGTAAATATTTTACAACCGATTCCAAAGACCTGTCCCTCTTTCTGAAACTCGATCGCCGGTGCCGCAACACCGTTGGCAAATCCGGTGATCGGCACGAGCGCACCGGCACCTCCCCAGTTTGCAAGTGACGGATACAGATTAAGCCCTGTTAAGATCACAGATAATAAGATCAACAGGATACTGCACCAGCTACCCGACATCTCTTTATCAAGTCCAAGGCTTTTACAGATATTTAAAATGAACTGCCCGATGCAGCAGATGCTCCCTCCCATCACAAATGCCTTTGCCATATTTGCTGCAAGGTTGTGTTTTGGTGTGATGGACTCCACATAGTCATTGTATGCCTTATCCCTTACTTTTTTGTCTGCGCCGGATGACACTTTGGATAAATTTTTCTGCTTTTGCACATCTGATGTTTTGTCTGAACTGCTTTGTTTGGTGGTTGGCTGCGCCATGGTTTTTCCCTCCCATATATTTTCCTCTTATTGGAATAGTATGTCAGATCTTTTCTATATTTATTCGCAGCTTTTCAAAAGAACTCTTAGAATGGGCAGATGCTCCCTATGACTCCAATCCAAATTACCCTGAACAGTTGATTCACAAAATCGTCACCGTCCACAGATACTGCTCGCCTTTTCCCCACAGGAGCAGCTCCTTCATCTGTTCATCATACTCATCGGTCGGCTTATAGTCCTTTAGCATCGAAAACAGGTACTTTTCCTGTTCATCCTTCGGCTCTGTCTTTTCGATTTCCTGATGTAAAAGTTTCCCCAGTTCGATCGGTTTGATGTCATCTGAAATCTCAACCCCGGATAATTTTGCAATAAGCCCTGCCGCATAATAAAATTCGTAGTTGCCGGTCAGGACTGATTTCTGCATGTTGCATTTTATGATAACACTCTGACGTGCGATGGATGTGACCATTTCTCATTCCCCCTGTTTGTATTCATTATGAAAAATCCGGAACAAAAAATTGTTCCAAACCTCTATCATTTTAATCTGAAATTTTTCACACGTCAAACCTCTCCTACGACAACCCTTCCCCGATTTTTTTCACAAAATAATAAAGCGCCCCGCACGTCTTGCCGACCGCCATCGTCCACATGACCCACTGGAGACCAACTTTCAGTTTTGCCCTGCGAAACAGGATTGGGAATGTGTTTAATATCTCTGCAAGAGCCACCGCGATGCAGCCGACAAACATTCCCGCCGAGAGCCCGTACAATCCGAGAAAGATATGTCCTGATACCTGTCCAAGCGGAATATGCATCTGCAAAAACACGGAGACGATATTTCCAAGTATCCCACCAAGGATGATTGCCTGCTCAAAGCAGAGCGTACCCGCCGCACGGTTGCATTTTCCGATCATACGGGGAACGACAC
>UMFT01023931.1_pt1 | contig 23821 bp, 27 predicted proteins | sample 1965081 | NCBI WGS metagenome assembly UMFT01 (sample SAMEA4836053, study PRJEB28245) | human gut metagenome | biome: gut microbiome; material: fecal sample | place: Denmark | collected 2008
AAGGTGCTCAATGCCCTGATCGAGCAGGCACTTGCAAACAGTCGATCATGATACGAAAAAGCAGGGACAGATGAATTTTGAAGGTTCGTCTGCCCCTGCTTCTCTTTTATGAAAGTTCCGTTTTGAAAAACGCGCACTGAATTCTCGTTACAGGCAACGTATATTTTTGCAGGAGTTATTCCGAGGAATTTATTGAAAAGAGAAAGAAATTAGGCTATGCTGTAATCTGGTTGGTCAGAATAAAGGCGGTATCATAACGGGATTGCTGCGTTCTGGCTGTGCATGGGACCGGCGCTGTGACGTTTATGCCGGACCAGTTGCGGAAGTGTACAAAAACAGTGAATATGCGGACGTAAAATATCAAAGGGTTTTAAGTAGAATATACAAAAATTGCGAAAGAGAATGGAGAAGAAATATGTTTTTAAATTTTTCAAATCACCCAAGTATATTATGGGGAGAGAAACAGAAAAAAGCAGCGGAGCAGTATGGGAAAATTGAGGACCTGCCTTTTCCACAGGTACAGCCAGATATGAGCAGCGCAGAGGTGAGAAAAATGGCGGAAGAGTACGCTGAACAGATTCTTATGAAAAATCCAGACTGTGTTCTATGTCAGGGGGAATTCTGTCTCAGCTGGCACGTAATCACATGCTTGAAAAAAGCTGGAATTACGGTTGTGGCAGCGTGCAGTGAGAGAAAAACGGAGGAAATATATGGGGAGAGTGGGACGGAGAAGATGAGTGTGTTTCAATTTGTGCAGTTTCGGGAGTACTGATTGGAAAATAACATCTTTTGATTAAAACTCTCCCGCCCGAGGAGGCCTGGACGGGAGAAAATTGTTTAATGGCTTAATTTTTGGAGAATTGCTTCATACAATTCAACATAAATCTTGAGAGAGTTGCGGATGATATTTATGTCGAAACGGTCCTTATGATAAATGTATCTTTTTCTTTTTCTAAAAGTTGTTCAGGATAATCAAGAAGTTCCTGCTCGGTAATGTAAAAAACAGTTGATTGACGGAAAATTTGTCCCAGAAATTGAAAAATATTGATTGCAAGTTCCTGGCTATCTTTATCATTTGCCATATTAATCCAGAAATGATAGTGAGAAACGGGAATTTCCCAGCGATCACCAAGGCGATAGCGGCAGTAAGTATTCAGATGATTGATAGATTCGTTGCTTAAATGAAATTTTGGCAGCAATGTCTGCTTAAGCTCAGCAATATATGTTGTAAGCTCGTTATGTTCCATGAAAGATCCTCCTCAGCATAGAATGAACGGTAATATAGAGTAGATTAAACCTACGTTAATATAGAAAAATTATAGGACAAATACGAAAAAATAACAATAAAATCGCCCTAAAACAATAAAATGCGCTATAATATTTTGTAAGAACGATGAAAGAGAGAAATAAGTTATGGATAGTAATGAGAACCGGGCTGCATGGTTTGATATTCCGTATACAACATTAACATTTTGTCTGCGCTTTTACGGATCAGTGGAAGTACCAGAGCAGAAAGTTTCTGCACTTCGAGGCGGATTGGGTGAAATGCTGTTGCAGAAAAATTGCGTAGTGGACAGAAAATGCGAGATATGCAGGTTTCGGGAATGTTGCATTGTGTGGAATGCTTTTTATACGCCTATGCGATTGAAACCGGATTTTATGACGGGAAAGGAAAGTCTTGGGTATCTGATTGAATGTGATAATAATGAAACTTATATGGATGAGTTGCACGGATTTGTATTTCGATTAAAGCTATTTGGGCGCAATATTCCGTTATTTAGTCAGTACTTAGATGCATTTTGGCGTTTGGGGCAGAAAGGGATCGGAAAGAAGCACGCGAGATATGAGATTATGGCTGTTTTTACTGAGAATGAAGAATATCTGATGGATAATATGCAACTTCATATGGATCGGTTTCAGATCCGTACTGTGGGAGAGTATATTGAAGAAAGAAAACGGGAACTGGGAGTGCCAAATGGGGTGAGGACAGGATCACATTATAATGTTCGTTTTATTACTCCGCTTGCACTTCGAAAAGACCGCATAGATTTGGATCGTTTTGATGCAGAGGCGATCTGGAGAGCGGTTCATAGAAAAATTCAGATGATGAGCTATTTTGTGGAAGCCCCGCTGGAGTTGGAAAAACCTACGCAGTGGCCGGCAATTACGGAGTCAAAAGCAGAAAAGGCATTTATGAAACGTTACTCCAATACACATAAGAAGGGGATGGAATTGAAAGGTATACAGGGCTATGCGGTATTGAAAGATATAAACGAGAAACGTCTGGAAGAGCTATTAGCAGGGGAGCTGTTTCATATAGGGAGAAATAACAGTTTTGATTTTGGACGATATCAGGTGGAAAATATACATAAAAGCTGAGCTGGAATTGCCCCAATTAAGTCATGATGACTGGGGCAATTTTTATTTGTAAATTTTAAAGAAATACTTTTCGTGAGAGATAAAATGCGTTATACTTGAAATGGAGGTAGGCATACAAAATATGAACAAATTGTGAACTTCCAAAAACCACCCTTCAAAACTGTTCTTTTCAGAATATTCTGAAAAACTCTTGCAAAAATTGACTTGCAAAGCCTTTATTTATGCGGGTTTCCAGAGGCAAGAGTAGAAATGAAGGTCGCCCCTTTCAGGGCATTGACGCATGGCCATTTTGTAGTATTCCAGGTTATTTTTCATGGGTAGAAATGAAGGTCGTCCCTTTCAGGGCATTGACACAGTATAACGGTTTTGTCGTGTGTTTACAAGTTCCGTAGAAATGAAGGTCGCCCCTTTCAGGGCATTGACACGTAGTAAGTGCATCATCTGTAAGATTTGACTTCGGAATGTAGAAATGCAGGTCACCCCTTTCAGACCATTGACACAGTTCCTGATTCTTTAACAGTCTTTTTGTATCCCGTAGAAATAAAAGTTTCCCCTTCCAGCACATTGTCTCCAATCATCACCTGTCCAAAAAGAGTAAATTCAGTGCAGTATAATAGGATCCATCAAACAGATGGAGGAAAATATTATGGCAAAGTTAACGAAAAAGGAGAAAAGATCAATTGAGAAGCACATGGCAGTACCTGCGGAGCGGGGACCGGTTTGGTGCAGCCGACCGACGATCTTTGCAGATAAACGCCGAACCGGTTCTCGTAGAGACGGAAAAATGGAATGCCTTAAGGCGATGAGGGAATTTTAGATGAAGTATTACATTTCCGATCTCCATTTTGGTCATGCGAGAATAAATGACAGCATTGATCATCGCGGATTTGCGAATGCAGAGACGATGGATAAATATATGATTACCCAGTGGAATTCAAGGGTGAGAGAAGATGATGAAGTTTTTATTCTCGGTGATTTAACCGTATTTACGGACGGGGAGAAAGTTAACCAGCTTCTTAAAGGTTTGCAGGAAAAAAATTCTGATTGTAGGAAATCATGACAACTATCTTGAAAGCTCAGAGTTTCGGAAAGAATTGTTTCAGCAGATCACACCATATCTGGAATTGCAGGATACCGGGCGGAAGGTGATTTTGTCTCATTATCCGATCATGTTTTACAATGAACAGTATCGTCTGAATATCGAAAAAGCCCCAAAAACATATATGCTGTACGGACATGTCCATAATGGACCGGATGAACAGGTGATTACAGAATATCAGGAACGTATAAGACAACAGAAACGGAGAAATACAGTTTCTGGAAAGACGGAATCAGTACCGTGTCAGATGATCAACTGTTTTTGTATGTTTTCAGAGTATATTCCATCGACACTTGATGAATGGATTGCGTTAGACAACATACGAAAACAGTATTCCTCTGCGATAAAACAGTCCACTTGGTTATGGACAGAAAGGAGCCCAGAATGAAAAGCGAATTGAAGAAGGTCACACAGGAATGGATGGAATTAGAACGGAAGACATCAAAACAGAGGCAGGTTGCGGAACTATTTTATGAAGAAAATCTTATGTCTCTGGTTGTTTCAGAATTCACGAAAAACATCAGGTTCACGAGATAGATCCAATGGATATCTACAGAGAAATCAAACAGGCATATCTGATCTGGGGAAGACCGGAAAAATTGTACATTGATTTTACCGGCGGGACAAAGGCCATGTCCGCAGCAGCTGCGATGGCAGCCGCAATGGTAGATGTTCAGATGGTTTACATTGGTACAGATCAGTATTTGCCGGATTTTAGAAAGCCATATCCGGGTTCAGAATGTTTATATTATATTGAAAACCCATTGACCGTTTTTGGCGATCTGGAGGTAGAACGCGCGATGGTATTATTTGATAAAGCAAATTTTTCAGGAGCGCGGGAAAAATTGGAGATCTTAACGGACTCTATGTTTCAAAAATGGATTATGGAAACATTAAATTCCGGGCGGCCGATCAGCTTGCTTACAATGGGTGGGAACCGTTAAAAAAACGTGATTGGCTTAAGGAAGAAGTTTACCGGATCAAATCCAATATGTTCCGGAATGATGTTGGAAAATATCTGCCGGATCAGGTTTCTTTGCTTGAGGGATTTATGATTTTGACAGCACTTCAGGATCCGATCATTACAGTCAGGAATGGCAGTCAATTGGAAAAATTAAAGCGTATCCGCGCAATGGTATTTTTAAGAAATAATAGTATCTTTGCCCATGGTCTTGGGCCTGTTTCACATAATGATTTTCTAAAATTCAAGCTTTTTGTATCTGAAGTGTTCCAAGAATTTTGTGTAATTGAAAAAATTGACTTCCGAAAACAGTTGGAGAATATTACTTGGCTTAATCCTACAAAATCAGCGTACTATTCAAATCTGGGGGTGTAGAGTAGCTGTTTTATATGTAAAGGAACAGGGAGCCATTTTTCAGAAAAGAGGAGAGAGGATCTTGGTATCGAATGGTGGGAAAAGTCTGCTCGAGATGCCGATATATCATATTGAACATATTATGGTAATCGGAAATGTTCAAGTGACTTCTCAGGCTCTTCAGATTTTATTGCAGAGTGGAGTTGACGTGACTTATCTGACTTTTTCGGGGAAATATCTGGGGCATACGGCAGCGGAAACCTCAAAAAATATTTTTTTGCGATTAGCTCAGTATGAGATTTATCAAAATATGGAAGAACGTCTTGAACTCGCGAAGCAGATCGTAAAAAACAAGATGGATAATCAGAAGGAACTGATAAAAAAATGGCGTTGGGAGAAAAGTGATTTAGTCTGGAAATAGGAGGTTGAGCAGATAGAAAAATTGATGCTAAAGGTCCCCAAAGCCGAAGATACAAGCAGATTGATGGGACTGGAAGGAATGGCCAGCAGCTTATATTTTCGTGCGTTTGGAAGAATGTTCAAATGTGAATTTTCATTTGACGGGCGAAATAGGAGACCGCCGCGAGATCCCATTAATGTGATGATCAGCCTGGGATACACATTTCTTACCAGAGAAGTTTCGAATGCTTTGGAAGGGGAATCCTTTGAGATGTATTTAGGATTTTTGCATGGAATACGATACGGAAGAAAATCTCTGCCGCTTGATAGAAGCTTTATGAAGCTGTTGCATAATACTGTACTTTCGCAGGATATTCTTAGTTAAAGGAATATAATGTTCGGATGAAGTAAAATCCTCATTCTGTGAAAGAGAATAGAAGGCTGTGCGTTGTTTTGTCTTACATTCAATAGTAAAACCACGTTCACGCAAGCGATCGATATAATTATAGACACTCTTACGATTACAGGATAGAATCTCGATGATTTCTTTGACAGATAGTTCTTTCTTTTCGTGAAAGGCTTGGACAAGATCAGATAGCTTTTCCTCAACACTTTTCTTCTTCATATGTATGAATCCTCCCATATGAATTTGTTGTATATGTTTTATTTGTCACAGTTGCATACTGTATTAATTATAGCAGGAAAAAGGAAAAAAATCTTCGGATAATGAAATAAAAAGATTTCCATACTGGGAAAGGTAAAGCGCAATCACTGAAAATGTAATTGCGCTTTTTTTGTATAGTTGTGAAGGGGTGGACTTCATTTCTACAACCTTAAAGAAACTTGCAAACCGCCAGCTCGCAGATGGTGTCAATGCCCTGAAAGGGGCGACCTTCATTTCTACTGAGCAGGAGAAGATTGACAGACTAAGAAAATCTGAAGATGTGTCAATGCCCTGAAAGGGGCGATCTTCATTTCTACTTGAAAAAGACGGCGTAACTAGAGTGGATACTGAAGTGTGTCAATGCCCTGAAAGGGGCGACCTTCATTTCTACGAAAAAAGGAATCAAACTTCCATTCATCAAAAAAATCGTGTCAATGCCCTGAAAGGAGCGACCTTCATTTCTACTCTTGCCTCTGGGAGCCTGCATAAACAAAGGCTTTGCGAGTCAATTTTTGCAAGAGTTTTTCAGAATATTCTGAAAAAAGTGCTTTTGAAGGGTGTTTTTTGGAAGTTCACAATTTGTTCATATTTGCTGCCGTTGAAACAAAGGATTCACTATGTATAGTTTAGCAGAAAAAATCAGCTTTGAAAAGCCCAAAATGCTGTGGTGGAACAAATCGAATTTATTAAGTGTATAAAAGCTATGAACGGGTTGATCTATACTATAGTCAGTTGATTGAAAGGGAAAACGAAGTGTACAAATCTTGTGAAGAATGTAGGTTATTATAAAGATACATTAAGAGGTACAACGAAACGATTCTTTACCTATGAAAATGTAAGTTCATAGTTATAGGGGGGTACAGAATGAGTATGAAAATAGAATGTGCAGGCTATAAACAAAACAGTTGTGACGATGGACCTGGAATAAGGGATGTTCTTTTTTTACAGGGGTGCCGAAAGAATTGTCCGGGTTGTCAGAATAAGAGCCAACAGTTTCATGGGAATGGCGTGTGGAAAGACATAGATGAACTCGTCGATGAAATTGCTGACAAATGTAAAAATAAAAAAATAACAATTTCAGGTGGAGAACCTCTGGAACAGAAAGAAGCGTTATGTATTCTTGGAAATAATCTGAAGAAAAGGGGATTTCAAATCTGTGTCTACACTGGTTGGAACTGGAATCAACTTCCAAAGGAAATTTTTCAGTTTGCTGACATAATCAAAGCAGGTCCATACATTCAAGAACTGAAAAGAGGAAATTTGAGATTTGTCGGTTCTGACAATCAGATCATGAAGAGAAAAAACGACTCTGATATTTGGGAAGAGATAAATCTGGCAGGATAAGAGGAGATAAAATTATGTTAAAAAGAGAATTAGCGAATCTGAACATGAATGCTACCGGTAAAATTGTCAAGACAGGTACAGATTTTGAAAAGAAAAGAATATTGGAACAGGTTATTCCAGCGCAGTATACCAGAAATCATAATCAGCGTTTATGTCATATCCATGATCTGGAATACTATGATAGCACATACAATTGTATCGGCATAAGGGTACAGGATCTTATCGGAACGGAAAAAATGTCATTTAGGAAAGCGCTTAGTAAATTACACAGGGGTATTGTAGAGTTAACAAATATTCAGTCTGGCGGAATCGGTTTCCTCAATTTTGACGAGGATATGCAGGAATATGTCTGTGATGAAACACAGGAGGAGCTTGTTGAAGAATTAAATGAACTGTTCTGTGATTTAAATATGTTTTCACGCAAAGGGTGTGAGAAGGCGTATGTTACATTTAACTTTGGCCTCAGTTTCTGTGAAAATGGCAGGAGAGTGGCGAAAGCTATGTTAGATGCTTATGAAAAAGGGGACGATACGGAATCTCCGTTCACATTCCCCAATCTGGTATTCAAGATGAAATCAGATATCAATATTCAGGAACATGCGCCGAACCACGATGTTTTTATGAAATCATTACGCCTGACTTCCAAAAGAATGGTTCCTACATACTTTAATTGTGATTCAAAGGCGAACAAAAATGCAGATCCGGCAAAGATTGGAATCATGGGATGCCGTACACGTGTCGTTGATAACTTATATGGAGAAAAATCTGGATTAAACAGAGGAAATATATGCTGCGTAACATTGAATCTTGTCCAGATGGCATATGCGTCAGTGGGAGACATTCAGGAATTTCAGAGTAGAATCAGGAAAGAAATGGATAATGCCAGAAATTTGCTGGTTCATAGATTTGAGACTTTAATAAAGAATGGGGATTTTGGCGAGTTGATCCGTATGGGAGTTTACAAAGATTCTAACTCTTCCAATGCAGAGCTGATGTTAAGAAATGGAACCTTATCCATTGGATTTATCGGTTTATGGGATAGTATTGCTGTTATATATGGACAACAGTGGAACGATATTGAAAGGATGAAGAAATATGGAGATGTTGCATATCATCTTATCAGTTTTATGCGTAAAACAACAGATAGATATACTACTGAGACGGGATACAATTTTTCCTTATTGGCATCTGCCGCCGAAGGTGTAACTGGGAGTTTTGCGGAATATGACCGGGAGAACAGCGGTAAAAACTTTGAAGCAGCAAACAAAGGATATTATACCAATTCGTTTCATATCCCAGTAGATCTGCATTGCAGTTACATAGATAAGATCGACATGGAAGCACCGTATCATGAGTTATGCAATGGAGGATCCATTACTTATGTAGAACTGGACGAGATGCCGGAAAACAATCTTGAGGCCATGGAAGAAATCGTGGAACATGCTTATGAAAAAGGCTGCAATTATTTTGGTGTCAATTTTTCGCTGGACAAGTGTAAAGACTGCGGATATACAGGAAAAATTGTGGGCCGTTGCCCGAAATGCGGTGGAGTGAGAATTACCCGTCTGCGCAGAGTGTCCGGATATCTTGCTGAGACTGATAAATTTACGAACGGTAAGAAAAGCGAACTGATGGATCGGGTTTCTAATGTGTACAAAAGTTATGAATAAGCTGGTCTATACTGTAATCAAGATAATAAGAAAGAGGTGATCTCATGATCAAGATTGGAATTATGAATAAAGGAGACAAAGTTCTTACAGTCACAAAGGAGTTTGTTGCGGTACAAAGAAAAAACGGAGAAGTAGATCTGGTTCAGATCGTGTCAGATGAACATGGCCGGCGTGTAGATGAAGAAAATGTCATTCGGATCGGATATGGAAATAACACGGTTATGGCAAAGACAGATACAGGTGTTTCTATTGTGAATTTTTAATCGCAGAAGGAGTGAGAATACATGGCAGGAAAGAAAGACAATGCAATGGTGATGATACTTACCGATATGACAGATAATCAGGCAGCTCAGATGTTAAAAGAGACTGTAAAGGCAAAGAAGAAATATGCACCCAATGCGCGGGGGACAATAGGCTGCGGGAAGCATTCTGATGTGGGGGGGATTGCTGCAGAATGGTTTCAAGAAGGTGAAAATGATTGCCGAGCGGAAACAGTAGATTTTATTGCGGGGCAAGATGGAGGGATTATTATGAGTGAAGTAAAAATCTTTGACAAAATCGTAGTAGACGAACCACAAAATGTACAGACCGCAGTCTATAACCTTACGGGGAAAAAAGTTGAATTTGAACTGATCAGAAAGTTTATCCTTAATGAGAAAAATACTATGTTTTATCTCGATAAAAAGTTGAACAGCTTTATGGATGCGGAGCATCATACAGATTATTTATGGTTGGACACAGGCTTTAGGGATAAGAAAGATGATTCAATTCTGATCTGTCTTCATAAAGGTTATGATGGATATGTAGGACATTATACGGTTCCCATAAGGGAATTATTAAAGTATATGAAGACTTTTCATAAGAAAAATATGAAGGATATTGAGAAGAACTATTCCCGTTTCGTGACAAAATATAAAAGCAAGATCGGAGAACGGGAAAATGTTTTTATCAATGATCCTGAAGAATATGTAATCCGAACGGTTAATCGGGATTTTGATAGTGAGGAGACCGCATTTGCTTTGGCCCTGAAAAACTCCGGAATTCAAATTGAGAAAACTGAAGAAGTAATAGAAAATCCGATGGAAGAAGCAAAAATCCCAGAGGAAAAAATTTCTGAGGATGAAAATGAGATTACTGTAGGACTTCTTGTGGATCAGATGGAAAGTATGCAGAAGTATATTGATGAGTTACTTGAACGTATTGAGAAGCATGAGAAAACCTCAAAAGAAGAGATCAAAATGCTGAATATCCAAAATCAGGCATACAAGAAAGCTCTTGTGGATATAAGATTGTTCAATGTAGAAAATAAGGAAGAGATTGAGATCACAGATGAGGAAAGGGGAATGGGACACAAGCTGCTTGGAAAAAACAAGAAGATTCTTGTTTTGGGGAATACAGATATCAAAATAGAGGAAATGCGTGCAATAGGGCATCACAGTTATGGCTTTGAAAAGGATGATTTTGAGTTTATTACGGACTATGAAAAGATAAAGGCGACTGGAAGAAGAGTACATGGCAGTAATCGATTTGCGGCGGTTATCTTTGGAAATTGTCCTCATAAAGTGATAGGAATGGGGAACTACAAGAGTATTATTGATGAGTTCAAGCAACGGGAAGACTGCCCGATTTCTATTGATGCGAGAAATGAAACTGGTGGACTTAAAATAACAAAGCAGTCGTTTAGAAATGCATTGAGTCAGATCTATAAGGAACTAAAATGCTTACCGGCAGCGTAGATGGAGGATATGGGGGCTATGGAGGGGAAGTTTACATAGATCAGTAACTGCAAATAGACAATCAGAAAAAAGGAGAATTGATTATGACAAACAAACAGATGGCATTATGTAACGGAATTATTCACAGTGCAAGCCTCACAGCCGGAGCAGCAGGAGGAGGAATGGCACAGGTAGTAGGAAGTGACCGATTAGTGATTACACCGATCCAGTTGACTATGGCAATCTCTTTTGGGCAGGTGTTTGGAATTACACTGGATTATTCTACAGCACAGGCTGCTTGTGCCAGTGGAGCTGCGATGACAGTAGGAAGAACTGCTGCACAGGTGCTGTGCGGATGGGTTCCAGGAATCGGAAACGCTGTCAACGCTGGTACTGCATTTACGATCACGGAGGCAATCGGCTGGATTCTGACCAGACAGTTTGACAACCAGTCATGTTCCTTGAAACAGGCATAAAATTTAAAATTGGACAAGACAAAAACGGATTGAGGGGAGGTGAAATGTATATGGCACGAAGAGATCATACACATATAAAAGCGCAAAGAGAAGAAAAGGAGCGTGATGGCTACATATGTCAGATCTGTGGTTCCCACGATCATGTGGAAGGACATCATCTGATCGATTATCAGTATGGAGGTGCATCTGCGTCTGACAACATCATTACTCTTTGCAAAGAATGCCATCAGGAGGTGCATAGAGGGCATATCGACATCATTAAATTCTGAGAATAACAGAAAATGATTTTGGACTATTTTAACGGAGGAAATTGAGTATGAGTACAGAAAGAAAATTTTTTGAAACCATGGAAAGTGACATTATGAATGCAGATATCCCGGAGACAGAGCGCAATAAGTTAATGCGTAATCTGATCAACCTGAAGGATCAGAAAATCAACCTCCTGATCACGGGAGCAACAGGCTGCGGTAAGAGTTCGACGATCAATGCGTTGTTCAACACGGAGGTTGCAAAGGTTGGCGTTGGTGTGGATCCGGAGACTATGGATATCACCAGATATGATCTTGACAATCTGGTTCTCTGGGACAGCCCAGGTCTGGGAGACGGCAAGGAAGCGGATAACCGCCACGCGAAGAACATCATTCGCAAATTAAATGAACGTGATGAGAACGGCAACCTGCTGATCGATCTGGTTCTGGTGATTCTGGACGGAAGTACGAGAGATCTTGGAACGTCCTATGAGCTGATCAATCAGGTGATCGTACCGAATCTGGGCGAGGATAAGTCGGGGCGTATTCTCGTGGCGATCAATCAGGCAGATGTGGCGATGAAGGGACGCTACTGGAATTCTGAGGAAAACAGACCGGAGCCGCAGCTGGTGGAGTTTTTGGAGAAGAAAGCAGAATCCGTGCGCAAGCGGATCAAGGAGGGAACAGGACTTGATGTGACCCCAATCTATTATAGCGCTGGATTCAAAGAAGAGGGCATGGAACAGTGCAGACCATACAATCTTTCTAAACTTCTCTGTTATATCGTGAAATATACACCTAAGAAAAAACGTCTGGCACTGGTAGAGAACATCAATCAGGATCAGGAAATGTGGAAACACGATGACGAGCTGGCGGATTACCGGAAGGAGACTCAGAAGAGCTTTTTTGAAACAATTTCCGAGTATGCAGCTCAGGGGGCAGATCTTGGAGGTAGTATCGGATCTGTCTTTGGAAAGACCGGTGAGACGATAGGCCGTGTAGTAGGCGGTGTTGTAGGGGCAGCAGGTGCGATGATCGAGAGCGGACTTTCTTTTCTGGGAAGATTGTTCGGATAAAATGGATAAAGGAGGAACGCAGATGAGAACAATGGATTTTTATAACTACCGGGTCGGTGATATGAAGGCAAAATTACAGCATATGGGCGTACGCCCTCTCGATGTGATGATGGCTGGTGTTACTGGGGCAGGAAAATCTACGACGCTCAATGCGTTCTTTCAGAAGACTGTTGCAAAAGTTGGAGACGGAGTGGATCCGGAGACCATGGATCTGGACGCATATATGCTTAATGACTTTTTTCGGGTTTGGGACACACCGGGTCTGGGAGACGGGGTGGAGAACGACCGGGTCCACAAAAAGAAAATGACGGATCTGCTTTACAAGACATATACATATGAAGATCAGCTATACGGTTTTATTGATCTGGTGATGGTTGTTGTGGAAGGATCAAACCGGGATATGGGAACCACCTATACGTTGTTGAACGACGTGATCGTGCCGAATATTCAGAGAGAACGTATTCTTGTACTCATCAATCAGGCGGATGCGGCGATGAAGGGGCGTCACTGGGATTATCTGTCTCAGAGACCGGATCCTGTGTTAATGGAATTTCTCGAAGATCAGGCGGTTTCCATTCAGAAACGTGTGAGGGAGGCAACGGGGATCACTCTTGTGAAACCGGTGTATTACTCGGCAGAATATGGATGGAATGTGGATAAAGTTCTTGATCTGATCGTGGATCATATGCCGCGGGAGAGAAGAAAACTGATGTGAGCTGACTTGAAAAAGTAAATTCCAGTGCAAAAGTAAATTCCACCGCTCGTTTAAAAGTTGCTTATAATCTAGTGATTTTTAAGAAGAAAAGCGGAATCTATGCTATAATACAAGTAATCTATGGCGAAATTTTCTGTTTTTCTGTATGGCAAACAAGCTGCTGGAGGTCGGTGTGCACGACTAAATTCCACCAGCCACATTTGAAAAATGTGAAAAGTCTACTTCCAGTCTGACAGCAGATTTCTTCATGGGTTAGTGGTTATAGCGGATCAGCTTAGGTGTTAAGATGACTTTGTCAGGGTCAATACGCCTAAGCTGAAATGCTTTTAAGACGTCTTCCCCAAAAGCCTCCAGGGCGACATCATACGGTGTACGCCCATTCAAACTCTCCCGCGGTGTTGAGTTGATGTGGCTGGTGATTAGATTCACATCCCATTGAGTCAGGAATTCAAAGGTAGTTCGTTTCGGCAGTATCATGCGGAGCATGGTGTGTGCCTGTTCAACGCCGCCTTTCTGTCCGCTTCTCATGGGATCTCAGTAATAAATGTTGGTTCTCTGGATACCGGTAACACCGGTTTCGAGAGAATCAGGATCACCGAATTCAGCGCCTCTGTCGGTGAGGATATATTCAAACAGAGTCAGGAAATCGAAGGTACCAAGACGCTTTTCTAAACGGTCCAAAACGAGTCGTACAGATCCTTCCGTATTCCGGTTCATGAGGAACGCAAGAAACAGCTTTTCCCTTGTAAAAAAGAAGGTAAGCAGTGTTTTAGAGGAACCAACAGCGGAGTGGACGGTGTCCATCTCTACAAAAGATTCCAGGTGCAACTGTTGAAAATCAGCGTAAGTTCTGCCATTAAAGACACGGCGGTCAGATATCTGTGATTTATGGACTTTTCTGGGTTTAAACTTCACTTTACGTTTCAGATCAACGTTTCTGGCAGTCAGAAGTCCCATATCAAGGTAGTTGTAAACGCTGCGGACGGAAAGATTCAATTCCGGATGGTTTGCAACGATCTGGTAAGGAGACTGGCCCTGATCGATCAGAGGAGTGATGATCTTATCCTTTTTGTGGAGTTCCTGTCTGGTCATAGCGATTCCGGACCTGGAATCCTTGAGACACTCCCGGTATTTCCGATCAGCGAACCTGGCATTGTAGGTATATTTGTGGGCAATCGTACAATGATTGATCTTTTTACTGCATCCATTGCAGACGTAGGGAGCCCGATCAAGTTTGCTGCAGCGTTCTTTTTGAAAATCCGGACAGGTCTGGTTACAGGTGGGACAGGAAGCACATTTAACGCCGCAAAGAAGGATCTTATTGCAGGCATTCGTTTTCTTACAACGGAAACGCTTGGTACAGAAGTTCTTCGCATTAAGAAAAGTCCCTTTGTGAAACCAATCGGAGGCTCTTCTGGACTTCACTTCTTTTGAAATCGTAGTAGGGTCCTTACAGAGAAAGCGGGCAATATCTTTAAAGGATGTACCCTTATCCAGTTCATTCTGGATATAGATACGATCCTCTATGGTGAGATGCTTCTGGTTGCCTGGGATATATTTACTCATAGTCAAACTCCTTCTACTGCTGTCAGAAGGACGATTAAAGTATCATATCAGTATGCATGAGTAAATATCAACTGTGCAAGAGTAAACTCCACCGCCCTTTGGAGACGTGGAATTTAAATTTTCATTTTAGGACCCGGAAACGGGTGCATTTTTGCAATTGAGTAAGGGGGGCTCATGTGTTATAATTAGAAAAACACTTGGAAGGGGGATACAATGGAAAAATTTGATACATATATGGTTAATAAAATTTTTACAGTACCATATTTCGATAGAATGATAAGTGAAGATAGTGTTCCAGAATCTTTTTCTGAGTGTGTAAAAAGATATGTACGAACAGAGGAAACAACGATTGGAGAAGCGATAAGCGAAATATACCATTTCATGAATTGTGAATATAGAAATGAGTATTTTTATAAAAATACAATACTTAATCAATTACTAATAAAAAAACATGATTTATATAGTACGGCTGCGCTGACGGAATTGCCAGTTGGCGATTCAAAAGCAGATTTTATTATGATCAATGGTCGTGGAGTGGTGTATGAAATAAAAACAGATTTAGACAATTTGCTTCGATTGGAAAATCAGATAAGAGATTATTATAAAGTATTCAGCTATGTTTATGTTGTAGTTGGTAATAAACAATTACCACATGTAAGAGAATTTTTAAGAGACAAAAAGGTAGGAATATATGAATTAACATCAAACGGGAAACTGATTTGCAGAAAAAAGGCTTCTTATAATCGAGATAATTTGTCATATGAAGCATTGTTTCATGTGCTACGTAAAGCAGAATTTGAATCTATTATTTTGAAACATTTTAATAAGTTACCGGAGGTTAATAGTTTTCAATATTATAGAGAATGTAAAAAGTGGTTGGAGCGTATAAATATTATTACATTACAAAAAGATGTGATGAAATGTTTAAAAGCAAGAACATTGCTGATGATAGAGAATAAACTAGAGGAAACAGTTCCATATGAATTGAGATTTTATGCATATTTTTCAAAAAAAATCAACACTAATTATCAAGACATAGATAAATTATGGAATGCAAGAATGGAGGGATAGAGTATGTATTTTCCATATCTTAGAGGAAGACAAAATGAACTGTTATGTTTGCGAGAACTTTTAGATGCAGGAAAATTTAGTTCAAAAGTAATTCCGATTATTGAACCTGTGAAATTTAGTAGTACTTTGTTTTCGACACTTATTAAATTTATTGAAATGGGACATCAAGTAATTGTGATTCGGAATCCTGAAGTAGGTTCTTTTCGTAAAGAGTCAGGAGATATGATTAAGAATATAGAGAAAGAAAGTGACGAAAAGAAAAAAGAAAAAATAAGAAAAACTCTTGAGGGATATAAAGAAGTATGGAATAATCCACAGATTCAAAAAGCATATTTAGTTGACGATGATGTTATTTCAATGGTTCGAGAAAAAAAAATTGATGCGAAAGATGTAGTAATGATTAATATTAAGAAGGGCAACTATCGTTATTATGAGGAATACGGAGAAGAAATAATAGGAAAGTATACAGTTGTTCCTAAAGGCGGCGATTTTGAAGATATAATCGAAGATGACATCATAATTTTAGAAGATAGCTATAGAAAAGCGAAAAGAAATATAGATTATATTGAAAATCCGGATGAATTATTTAGCAGAAATCATATTGTTTATAAAAAAAGAGGTTTTGTTGGATTTTCCGATTTTTCAATGGTTGGAAATGATTTTGACGAATCAGGATTTGCTCCTTTGGCAATAGCAATTCATATTATGTATTTTGGTAATAGAGATGAATTAAAAATACATCATTTTGTATCTGAGTCTAATGAAAGTATTTCGGATCCAGCAAGAAAATTCGAGGAAGCTATGAATAAATTAGTAAATTGGGAGAATTTTGATATTATCCCTAAAACAATAGGATTAGATAATTTAATTGAATGCTATAATATTGGTAAATTTCCTGGATTAGGCGTGATTAAGAAGTATTCATTGATGCATCATATTCAAATGATGGGAGAATATTTAGAGGCAAGATAAATGATTTGTTGTATAGATTGTTTTAAGGATACAGAAATTAGAGCTGCAATAGAAATGCTGGGACACAGAGGAAATTGTCCTATATGTAAAAAAGTAAATACGTGGATATATGATTCGGAACAAGATGCTGATAAAACAAATGTAGCAGAAATGCTAGATTCAATATTGGAATTGTATGTTCCAGAATCAGAACTTCCAATCCTATATCCAGAAGAACAAAAAATGATGATTGAAGATAAAATTCTAAAAGAGTGGAGCATTTTTGCAGGAAATTTATTTGAAGTGAAACAAATAATATCCGAGTACGTTTCAGAGTCAATAGATTTAGACTCAAGGATTGTGATGGAGAGAGTAGGAATACCGCAACTATTTGATGAGGAATATTTGGAAAATAATTCTATAATGGGAAAGTATAGTTGGGATGTTTTTAAAAAGTATCTAAGAAATGAAAACAGATTTCATAGTAAATATATTAAGTTAGATATTTTGGAAAACGTTTTAAAAGAAACAGAGACAATTATTCCAAATGGCACAAAGCTTTATCGAGCTCGTGTATCTGATAAAAAGGGATATTCAAAAAATGAAATGTGGGCACCACCGGATGATTTAGCTTCACCAGGGAGAGCAAATTCAAAGGGGCAAAGTTGCTTATATCTGTGTAGTGTTAAAAAGACAACAGTAAAGGAAATTAGGGCACATGCATTTGATTATGTTACTATTGCGACATTTAAGCTTAAGCGGAATGTAAAGGTATTAGATCTAAGTTCGATTGTTCATAGTTCACCTTTTTATACAGAAAATGATAAAGTGGCGTATTTGGTTAATGAAAATACGTTACGACAAATACAGAATGATTTAGCTAGACCTATGAGTAGATTAGATAGCGATTTAGATTATTTACCTACACAGTATATAAGCGATTTCGCAAAATTTTTAGGATATGATGGAGTGAAATACTTTAGCACTTTTGACAAAACATCCTATAATGTAGCACTATTTGATTCATCTTCATGTGATTGTACATACCATAGAAATTTTTTGATTGGCGACTTGGAATACAAAATGTCAGCGATTTAGAGTATTGTGATAAAGAAGGATAGTTTAAGAAATGTACATTGTTGATGAAGATCATATTTTATTAAGCGAAAAATTTGAAGATCAGTTAAAAGCTGTAAAATGGGCGCGTGAACAGAAGAAGAAAATTCTTGATGACAAAAGCAGACGTATCGCAGATGCACTTATGGAAAAGATGACACCTTTGATAATAAAGAATAGTGTACAGAAATAGCATGGGTACAATTTGGGTACACCAGAAATACAACCATATAAATAACATACAAAACCGTATCAAAATGATATGGTTTTGCAATATAATAACAGCAGATTTATGTGAAAAATTGAACCCGAAAAAGAGTTTGAATAATTTGTGTTTTCGTCCCACTAAGACCCATCCAAGTGTCCGAGTTTCGTATTTAGTGAGCTGTAGTATGCGGAATACGAAGTCGCGTTTCCCTTAGCATCGAGCAATACACATTCAAAAGAATTATCATCATAATCTACTTCCTTCAGAGACACAGGTGAGCGATGAATCTTGCGGAGATTTTCACCCCAACTGTTTCCAGTTGGAAGGGTTCGCTGATGAGGAAGATTCAAACAAAAAGCATCGGCGGCCGGAGTCTTGGAGAGTGAAAGGATTACTGGACGCGACATAAGGTTTTCTGCTGGGAAGGAATGAACTGCATAGTCCAGGTTCTTAGGCTCCAGGGACGAGAGAGCAATATAAATTCCCGGTTCCTTTATAAGTTCATAGAGGCTTATAGATCGTAATGGCAAACCCGCGAATGACCCAGAGCAAATAAGACTCTTTGTTCTCGGCTCACCAAGACCCATCCAAGTGGCCGAGCAAAAAAGAATATAAAAAACATGAAGCAGAGTCAGATGAATTTCAAAGAAATTCGTCTGGTCCTGCTTCTTTTTTTGCCTCTGTCACCCTCACAAGCATCCCATTCCCAAGCCCACCCAATCCATTCTCTTCAATCCTGAAAAAGAGCAGGAAAATAAGAAAACGGCTTGGTTTATAAGGCTTAGATGGGATTGCTGAATGGAACAGAAGAGGCCTGGAGGCACAGAGACAGGCGCAGATGAAAAAGGATCAAAGGGACTTGAATAAAAAAGCCCCCGCACAGGGGCTTAACAAACCGCCTATGTGGGGGAAAACTCATTTATGGATTATAATTCAGTTTTTACGAAGATATCGTAGATTGCCCGGATCGCCGGCTCAAAATCATCATTTGTAACGCCGATGATGATGTTCAGTTCACTGGATCCCTGGTCGATCATCTTTACGTTGATCTTAGCGTGTGCGAGGGCCGCGAAGATTCTTGCGGCAGTTCCGCGCATTGCCTTCATGCCGCGGCCTACGACTGCGATCACAGCGAGGTCGGACTCTAATGTGACAACATCAGGATGAACGGAGCGCTGGATACCGGAGAGAACAGACTGCTCTTTCTCCTGGAACTCATCCTGGTGAACGAGAACGGACATGGTGTCGATTCCTGACGGCATGTGCTCGAAGGAGATGCCGTTCTTCTCGAATACCTCAAGAACCTTTCTCCCAAACCCAATCTCGGAGTTCATCATTGCCTTGTCGATGTTCATAGCGCAGAAGCCCTTCTTTCCGGCAACACCTGTGATAGTGTAGTGCGGACGCTTGCTGGTATTCTCGACGATCATGGTACCCGGATCTTCCGGACGGTTCGTGTTACGGATATTGATCGGGATTCCGGCTTTTCTTACCGGGAAGATTGCGTCCTCATGAAGGACACTTGCACCCATGTAGGAGAGCTCACGGAGCTCGGTGTAGGTGATGGTTTCGATCGGAGCTGGATTCTCGACGATTCTCGGATCTGCTACAAGGAAACCGGAAACGTCAGTCCAGTTCTCATAGAGGTCTGCCTGGACCGCGCGTGCTACGATGGAACCTGTGATATCGGAACCGCCGCGGGAGAAGGTATGGATTGTTCCGTCCGGCTTAGCACCGTAGAAGCCAGGAATGACTGCCTGCTTTAAGGAAGCGAGATGCTCACGCATCTCCTCGTTTGTCTCCTCGGAGAGGAAATTTCCCTCAGCGTCGAAGCGGATCACATCGGCTGCGTCCACGAAGGTGAAACCGAGGTAATTTGCGGCGATGATGCCGTTCAAGTATTCTCCTCTGGAAGCCGCGTAGTCGCGTCCGGCTTTCTTTAAGAAGTTCTCCTCAATTTTCGCAAATTCGAAATCAAGGTTTAAGTTTAAATCAAGACCGTCGATGATATCGGTGTAGCGCTTCTTGATCTGGTCAAGGATGCGCTTATAGCTTTCGCCTGCGCATACAGCGTCGTAGCACTGGTATAACATGTCGGTCACTTTTGTGTCTTTGCTGTCTCTTTTTCCCGGTGCCGACGGAACAACATAGCAACGGGTCTTGTCGGCTTCGATGATTGCCTTTACTTTTTTAAACTGACGGGCACTTGCGAGGGAGCTGCCGCCAAATTTTACAACCTTCTTCATAATCTGTCTCCTGTGTGTAAGTAAATGATATATGCCGGATTCCACCTTAGTGGATTACCTTTGGTGTCGGGAAGTATTCGAAGAATACCCTGGCAACCATCTTGTCTCTGGAAATGTAGTGGTTCTGCCAGTAGCGGGCATCCAGGGAGTAGTTGCGGTTGTCGCCCATCATGAAGTAGCAGTTTTCCGGAACTTCAAAATGGTAAGTTTCATGCTGGTTCATCGGCTCTGCGATGTACGGTTCGTCGAGCGGTGTGTCAGATCCGTTTAAATAGACCTGATCGTCCACGATATCGATCACGTCGCCAGGCATACCGATCACGCGCTTCACATAGTAGATCGTGTGGCCGCGCTTTCCGACTTCGGAACCGCAGGCCGGGCAGGTATCCTGCTTATCGCCCTCTATGATCGCACCGCACTGTGGGCACTGCCAGCCAAAAACGAAGATTGCTACATCGCCGCGTTCCGGTTCAGAGAATTTGTAATGGAGTCTGGAGCCGATGACACGGCTTCCTGCCATGATAGTGTTTTCCATGGAACCTGTTGGGATTTCACTGTTTGCAATGACGAAAGTGGTGAGCACGAAGGCGATCACAGCGGCAGATACGAGAACCTGCACCCAGCTGATGAGCTCTGCGACCCAGCCTGTTTTTTCTTTCTTTTCTTTTTCGTTATTTTCCATATAAATGATGATAACCTCGTTTGACTAATATTTACGGGAAAGATATACTGTAAGAGTAAATGTTACTGCCCGTATGCATACAATAAAGAGTTTATGATAAATTGTCAAGTTTCGCAAGGGAATTTCGAAAAAGGTAAGGAAGTTTTTTATTTCCATCAGGAAATCCGGGGAAATCTTTGCTGAAAACAAGGAATAAAATCATGGTGGAAAGTGATATGAAAATTCTTCGGAGAGCTTCGGCTGTGCTCATTTCTGCCGCCATCCTGCTCTTATACGCGGCGAAATCCGTAGACGAAATACGAATAACAAGAAGGCAGCAGCCTGAAATACGGAATTGCGATCCGGAAAATGCTTGCTGTGCAGAGAACATTTTCAGTTATAGTTTGTGCAGGAGAGAACAGCAACCATTTTCACAGATTTATGTTCCAGACTTTGTGATAATACTTGTATCACCAAAGCGAAAATGTTAAAATACTGTTAAGAAAATTGCGGGCGATTATCATCCGCTGATGGATCTGATCATTTTTTGCGGAGCGTGCCAAGAGAAAGGCATGCGGATGCAGCAGGGGGAGTGCTGAATGGAAAAAATCTTATATGATCTGATGGATTGGGCCGGAATCGAGGAACTTGTCTATTCCGAGGCGAGCGATCCGGGACGGCTTTTAGGGGAACATGTGGTAAAGGAAGGTCTTCTGATCCAGGCTTTTCTGCCGAACGCGGAGAAGGTGTCCGTAAAGATCGGCGAAGAACAGTTCCCGATGGAGATGGCGGACGAGAACGGCTTCTTTGCGGTGCTTTTAGATGACCGAAAAGAGCTGGTTCCGTATCATTTCTGTATCACCTACACGGACGGGGACAACGAGGAGATCATCGACCCTTACAGCTACCAGTTCCACACCGCCTTTACCGAGGAAGAGGTGCGGAAATTCAGTGCGGGGATCTATTATGATTCCTATGAGAAATTCGGGGCACATCCGGCGGTGGAAGCCGGGATCGAGGGCGTTCACTTTGCGGTGTGGGCGCCGGATGCGATGCGCGTCAGCGTTGTGGGCGATTTCAACTTCTGGGACGGAAGACGCCACCAGATGAAAAAGCGAGGTCCGTCGGGGATCTACGAGATCTTTATCCCGAACCTGAAGCCCGGCGCGATCTACAAATATGAGATCAAGACAAAAGCGGGACTTCCGATGCTGAAGGCGGATCCGTACGGAAACTATGCGGAGCTCCGCCCGAATACGGCATCTGTTGTCTGGGATATGTCCGGTTACAAATGGAACGATGATGAGTGGATCAAAGAGCGGGCAGCGGCGAAAGACCGCCTGAAGGATTCCCCGATGTCCATCTATGAGGTCCATCTTGGTTCCTGGATGCAGAAAACGGTAGCACAGAATGAGAACGGTGAGGACATCAACGGCAGCCAGTTCTACAACTACCGGGAGATCGCGGAGAAGCTGGCAGCCTATGTGAAAGAGATGGGATACACCCATGTGGAGCTGCTTCCTGTGATGGAACATCCGTTGGATGAATCCTGGGGTTACCAGGTTACAGGCTACTACGCGCCGACGAGCCGTTTCGGAACACCAGATGATTTCAAGGCGTTTATGGACCATATGCACAAAGAAGGGATCGGTGTGATCCTGGACTGGGTTCCGGCCCATTTTCCGCGGGATGCCCACGGCCTTGCAGCCTTTGACGGGACATGCCTCTACGAGCACCAGGATCCGCGCCAGGGATCCCATCCCCACTGGGGAACGCTGATCTACAATTACGGACGTCCACAGGTATCAAACTTCCTGATCTCCAATGCCTTATACTGGGCGAAGGAGTTCCATGCAGACGGAATTCGGATGGACGCAGTGGCATCCATGCTGTATCTGGACTATGGAAAGAACGCCGGGGAGTGGGTCGCAAACATTTATGGCGGAAATGAGAATCTGGAGGCAGTGGAATTCTTAAAGCATTTAAATTCCATCTACGCGAGGGACACGAAAGGTTCTGTCCTGATCGCTGAAGAGTCCACGGCCTGGCCGAAGGTCTCCGGTGATGAGAACGATGGCGGACTTGGATTCGACTTCAAGTGGAACATGGGCTGGATGAACGATTTCCTGGATTACATGCAGTGCGATCCGTATTTCCGCCATGACCACTACGGGGAGCTGACCTTCAGCATGCTCTATGCCTACAGCGAGAAGTTCGTCCTGGTATTTTCCCACGACGAGGTGGTCCACGGAAAAGGTTCTCTGGCAGGTAAGATGCCGGGGGATACCCAGGAGAAGAAGTTCGCGAACCTCCGCACCGCCTACGGCTTTATGATGGGTCATCCGGGAAAGAAACTTCTGTTTATGGGACAGGATTTCGGCCAGATGGATGAGTGGAACGAGAAGGCGAGCCTGGAGTGGGGACTCTTGAAATATGATATCCACAGCCAGATGAAGGATTATGTGAAAGCACTGAACCACCTATACCGCACACAGCCGGCGCTCTACAGGATGGACTACGAGCCGGAGGGCTTCGAGTGGATCAACTGCACATACAACGATGAAAATATCGTTATATTTGAGAGAAAAACGGAAAAGCCGGAAGAGACGTTGCTCTTTGTCTGCAATTTCGCTCCGGTGGAGCATGAGAAGTTCCGTCTCGGCGTTCCGTTTGCGGGAAAGTATAAGGAGATCTTAAACAGTGATGCAAAGCAGTTCGGCGGCAGCGGCATGGTAAACCCGAGAGTCAAGATGTCGAAGAAAGAGGAGTGGGATACGAGAAAGAATTCCATTGCCATCAACCTTGCTCCGATGTCCACAGCTGTATTCTCCTGCACTCCGTATGAGGAAGAGGCGGAGCCGGAGAAAAAGAAAACGGCGGAGAAGAGAAAGCGCCCGGCACG
>UMFT01027448.1_pt1 | contig 23721 bp, 18 predicted proteins | sample 1965081 | NCBI WGS metagenome assembly UMFT01 (sample SAMEA4836053, study PRJEB28245) | human gut metagenome | biome: gut microbiome; material: fecal sample | place: Denmark | collected 2008
GTATCTTATATTAACTGTTTTCTTCTTAGACAAATCCTTGCCTGTAAGCTCGAATCCAATTCTGTATCCTTCTGTAAATGTGTCTGCCATCTTCTGGATTTCTTCTTCACTGAGCGAACTAAGATACTCTGCTGTCTTAATCTCATTGTCAGTAACATACTCACCGAATCTGTACAGATATCTTACATCTGTAAGGTCAGACTCCATAATTATCTTAGTTGCAAAATCAAGTTCAGGGTCTAACAGCTCTCTTACCCTGTACTCCATAAGGTCATCACTGTAATCACTAACATACCAGTACACAGAATCTTTCATCTGCTTATAATCTGGCTTTCCACAGTCTTCCTCAGTCGATGCACACATGCAGTACACTTCAACAAAAAGCTCCATAAGTGCTGTCATCTCTGCCATTCTGCCTTCATATGCATACACAATCATTCCTCTTATCTCAACATAAAGGAATGACAAAAGCCTTCCCTCTGAAAGCCCTAACTTTGAAGCTGCATATGCCGGATTAGCGTAGCTTGTCTCATAAGCCTTGCCAATTACATCTTCATACAGACCTGTATTCAGATTCTTATATTCTTCAAGTGAATAATCTCTGAAAACATCAGCTTTTAAGTCAGCCGCAAGCTTATCCATCTTAAGGATAAATGTGGCAATACATTTGAAATAATCTGCAAACCCATCCGTCTTAAGCCCCGGTTCCTCTGCTATCTCTTTAATTCTTTCTATCGCAAGAGCGTAACGCTCTTCTACATTATCATTAAACAATTTCTTTCTCCTTCTGCCCTGATAAGGATTATATTCCCATTAAGAATACTGCTATCATAAATACTGCTATTACCCCACACAGCATTGAACCAAATCTCGAAGTTCCGTAGAACTTATTATCTTCTTTGAAGCTGATTAGTCCGATTACTGTTCCAATTACCGCTAAGATAAGGCTTAATATTCCAAGACTTCCTACTCTTAAGCCGCCTTCTCCTGCTGCTTTAAAAGACAGATACACTCCGTAACCAAAAGAAAGCAATGACAGTATTCCCATCGCAGTCGATATCAAACCCCCAAGTGCCTGACTTTTATCAGAGAACTTGTATTTATTAAAAAGTTTCATTTTTTCACCTGTCCTTTTTACTAAACATTTTAACTATTCTGTATGCTATCGCATATACCGCATAACCGCACAATGCTCCCAGTACATTAAGCACAAGGTCATCAACATCAAAGCAGCCGACCTTACATATAAGCTGTACTGTTTCTATTGTAAGCGACAGTGCGAATCCATATGCAAATGTAGCAAAAACATTAATTCTGCCATTGGAAAGCCACGGCACGAATATGCCAAATGGTATGAATGCCAGCACATTTCCAATTATATTAAGAAATGCTATCCAGCCAAGCGAGTCAAAATGTCCAAGATAACGCCAATAGCGCCTGATTTCCGTGAACAGTGTAAGATTGTATTTGTAACCGCTGGCTATCTCTGCCCTTCCCATTCCTTCTGCGAAAAAGACTACATAAAATAGCAGAATCATATATATAACAAAAAGCGCCCATTTTATAAGCGTTACATAATGTTTCTTTTTCATAACAAATCTGCCCGGCAGGCATAATTAACCCACCAGGCAGTTCCCCTTCACTAGAATAAGCTATCTGATCTGTGTGCAAGAAGTCTTGCACCATTAATAATCATCATTACACCTGCACCGATACCAAAGAGTATTATCAGGATACCAAATACAAGATTAGAAGCTCCTACTGACTTTAATTTCTTATAAAGATTCTCTTCCATAGTTAACCCTCCATTAACATCAGTTTTATGCGTTCTTAACACCATATTCTGCGTAATACTTGTCAATTGCTGCTTTTAGTGCATCATCAATAACTACCTTACCCTCACACTCTTTATTGTAAAGGTGTTCTACAACATCTGCCATAGATACAATTGCGCTTGTTGGGAAACCGTATCTTTCCTTAATCTCCTCAAGCGCACTCACCTTTCCGCCAAGGCCTACTTCCATACGGTTAAGTGAAACCATAAGTCCTACAATAGTAACATCTGCTGCCCCTCTTACCTTAGGAACTGTCTCTTCCATCGACTTACCGGATGTTGTTACATCTTCTATCATAATGACTCTGTCGCCATCCTTTAACTTGCTTCCGAGAAATCCGCCCTTATCAGCACCATGGTCCTTCTCTTCCTTACGGTCTGAGCAGTATCTTACTTCCTTGCCGTAAAGCTTTGCATATGCAACTGCTGTAACTACGCTGATTGGAATTCCCTTATATGCTGGTCCGAACAGTACATCAAAATCATCACCATATGTTTCATGAATAGCCTTTGCATAATACTCTCCAAGTCTTGCAAGCTGTGTTCCTGTAACATACGCACCTGCGTTCATGAAGAAAGGTGACTTTCTTCCACTCTTTAAAGTAAAATCTCCAAACTTTAACACATCACTCTCTACCATGAAATCTATAAATTCCTGCTTATACTGCTCCATTATATCCTCCTTATTCAGCCCCGCTGTCCGGCGGTGCTGCTTCATATTCAATATTGATTTTTATTTTATCATAAATGTTTTCCCGTTTCAATGCGTCTTTGGAACATTAAATCTGCATATTAAAATCTGCTCATAAGAATTCTATGTAACCCTTCCATGATAATCTGGCAACCAGAAATCATTAAAGCCCACTAACCGTTGTCAAGTTAATAATTCAGCAGCTTCATGCTTACTCCCACAACACACCTTTAACCCCTATATATCTGTGCTCCTGTTACAAAAATATCAATAAAGTCCAAGCCTTTCTGCATCTCTCACAAATGTTTTAAAAAGTGCAAAACATATAGAACATATGTTTGTTTTTGTGTTATAATACTTATAGTTATTTCAGATATCATTATTTCAGCATATGATAACTATATTTTTCAAAATAATGATTATCTGAATAATCCGAATGACTAGAAGATACAAAATAAGAATATCACACGCAGAAACGCATAAACTATTATTGCTGCTAACAAAATGCTGTTTGACATCAATGGATATCAATGGTATATTACATGTAGTGGTTGTGCTACGGAAACTTGCGATGCCCGTAGCCGGTGGAGTTCCATGCGTGGACTCCACTTTTTTTATGCCTGTTTCAGAAAGGAAATACTATATGGCAAAAAACTTTCTCACCTATGAGCAGCAACTACATATTCTTGAATATGACAAACAACTTGCTATTCCTAATCACGAATATGCCACTAAAAAACTGGAAGAACTCAGCTACTATTCTCTAATAGGCGGATACAAATCTCTTTTCAAACATGCTCCGTCAAATAAATATATTCATGGCGTTACTTTTGATGAATTGGTTTCTTTCTACTACTTTGATGAAGAGTTGCGCACTTTATTTCTGAAATACATTCTTCATGTAGAACGCCATATAAAATCCATGTTTTCCTATCACTTCTGTGAAAAATATGGTGAACAGCAGTCCATGTATCTTAATATAAATAATTATAATCACACCAGAAAGAACCATCGTGAACTGCTTCGCCTGACTCATTCATTACAAAAAGTTATTGCTACACCCAGCAAATATGCCTATATTGAGCATTCAGTCAATACATATCACAATGTACCATTATGGGTTGCAACAAATGCTTTAACATTTGGGCAGATTTCCAAAATGTATCAATATGCAACTACTGATATTAGAACCAAAATCAGCAAAAACTTTCAGAATGTTTCAGAAAAACAATTGCATCAGTTTATCAACATTATAGGCAAATGCCGTAATGTATGTGCTCATGGAGAGCGTCTATTTTCATTCAGAATAAACGAGACAATTCCTGATACCCTGCTACACCAAAAGCTTCAAATCAATCAAAACAATAATCACTATGTATACGGCAAGCAGGATTTATTCGCAGTTGTAATTGCCCTACGCTACCTGATAAATAATGATGAATTCAGACTCTTTAAAACTGCTCTTTCAAAACTTATAAAAACTGTAATTAAGCAGTGTCCTCATCTTACAGAGAAACAATTGCTTGATAATATGGGATTTCCTGCTAACTGGGATAAAATCAGCCGATACAGGAAAATATAATTCAATATCTAACATGAGTTTATTGACATACACATCTTGTAATGTTAATGTACATATGGTTGCGCTACGGAAACTTGCGATGCCCGTAGCCGGTGGAGTTCCATGCGTGGGCTCCACTTTTTTATTTTCCACGAAGGTACATTAAACTTACTACTTGTATCAATAATTTGCATTATGAGAAGTTTCAGGATGGAACTGTGAAATGTATTGAAGATGAGATACCGTTTGAAGTGCCGGAGGGGTGGGCGTGGAGCAGATTAGTATCCTTAACAGCGATTATTACCAAGGGGGCATCACCTAAATGGCAAGGAGTAGATTATACATCATCAGGCACAATGTTTATAACAAGTGAAAATGTCGAAGTTGAAACACTTCTGCTTGAATCCCCAAAATTCTTGCCTGAGAAGATCAACAAGATCCAACCACGCTCAATATTAGAAACCCATGATATTCTAACTAATATCGTTGGTGCTTCTATTGGAAGAACGTGCGAATATACATTAGTAGATTCTGCCAACACGAATCAGGCAGTTGCAATCATTCGTTTGATAGCAGTAGATATGGTGTCCTATGTTGTAAAGTGCTTAAACAGCGACTACTGTGTTAATCTGATGTTTGCTAATCAAGTTAATGTTGCCAGAGCCAATTTAAGCTTATCCAGTCTCGCAAACTTTCTTATTCCAATTCCACCACTAAAAGAAATGTACCGTATAATTGCACATCTTGATTGTAGTCTGCGGCACATAAGTGGTATTCAGAGCAGTGAGGATGAGCTGCGTCAGCTAATACTTTTTACTAAAACAAAAATCCTCGATCTTGCTATCCGAGGCCAGCTTGTGCCGCAGAATCCAGATGATGAGCCTGCTTCTGTTCTTCTAGAACGCATCCGTGCAGAGAAAGAAGAGCTCATCAAACAGGGCAAAATCAAGCTTGATAAGAAGGAATCTGTTATCTTTAAAGGTGATGATAACTCTTATTATGAGAAGATTGGCAATAAAGTAAATTGCATTGATGAAGAAATTCCATTTGAATTGCCAGAAGGTTGGGCTTTTATTCGTCTAAAGATTGCATGGGAACTCATATCTGGAAGAGATTTGTCTCCATCAGAATATAACGATAAAAATGATGGAATTCCATATATTACAGGTGCAAGCAATTTTAGAAATGGGCATATTAGCTTAGTTCGTTGGACTACCGTTCCGCAAGTTATTACTCGGAGAGGAGACTTACTTCTGACTTGCAAAGGAACTATCGGCGAAATCGCACATAATAACTTTGGGGAAGCTCACATTGCGCGTCAAATTATGGCTATTCGCAATATCTATAGCCTTAATGTTGATTTTCTGGCATTATGCATTGAATATTCAATGACGAAAATCAAACAAGCTGCCAAGGGACTTATTCCGGGAATATCTCGTGAAGATATTCTTAACTTGGTTATACCTATTCCACCAATCAAAGAGCAAGAAAATATTTGCAACAAGCTCAAAGTAACTTTTTCAGCAATAGAGCATATTGAAAAGAGCCTCAATTGAGGCTCTTTTCGATTATAGCCAGGTGGCTAAATGCAACATTTATAGATTTATCAATGCGTTTCTGTTTAGATAACGGAGGAACTGCGATGAGCATTTCTTTTAATGTAAGTGGCTTTAATTCCTTTTAGTTGGTTGATCCTTCGCCTTTCTTTTCAAGTTCGGTTTGATGTGCCTTCATAAAAGCATATAGGTAATGTGAGCTAATGCAACTAAAGCTATGAATTACCGTAACATGGGAATCAGGAACAATTAAGAGACCTGTAGTATTATCGGTATTTCTATAAATTCCGACTCGTCCAAGAGTACCTGTTCCGGTTGAGTTAATTACTATATCTCCATCTTGCATATGTTCATCAGTCGGATAACGTTTTATTGTGGTCTCGTCAAGATATTGAGCCAAACTAATATCTATGCCATTGTATTTGGTGTTGCATTTCTGAGCAAATACAATAACATTGCTGATTTCTGCATATTTTGTAGATTTTCCTCGACAAATTTCTTTAACACAGCAATTTTCTAAACGCATCCATGTCCAAGTATCTGGAATATCATATGGTATGTCTTCATCAATGCAAGACACCTCACCATCAATCTTCTCATGATAAGAGGAGTGAAAACATCTTCGATATAATATTAAGGCGAATTTCTCGCAAAAATATTATATCGGAGGTGTCTTTTTATGGAGACAAAAATAACATTTGAAGAATACTTGAGAAAGGAAAATTTATCAGAAAATACGATAACATCGTATCTATGGACAGTGAGTTATTTCAATGCGAATTACGATGTTGTTAGCAAAGAAAATCTGCTTGCCTACAAAGGGTATTTGATGGAATTCTTTAAGCCTAAAACGGTAAATCTACGTATACAGGCAATAAACAAGTATTTGGAATATTTAGAAGAACAGCACTTACAGCTAAAAGCTGTAAAAGTGCAGCAAAAAAACTTCTTAGAAAATGTTATCAGCAATGCAGATTACAATTTTCTTAAGAAGCAGCTCAAAAAGGATAGTAATATGGAATGGTATTTTGTAGTTTGGTATTTAGCAGCTACAGGGGCAAGAGTAAGCGAGCTGATTCAAATTAAGATTGAGCATATAGAAATTGGATATTTTGACCTATACACAAAAGGTGGTAAACTACGACGATTATATATACCACAAAAGTTAAAAATAGAAACTCTTGAATGGCTGGAGGAATCGCACCGTTCCTCTGGCTATTTGTTTCTTAACAGATATGGAGAAAGAATTACCACAAGAGGAATTTCTCAGCAACTTAAAAACTATGCCGAGAAATACGGACTTGATAAAAAGGTGGTTTACCCGCATTCATTCCGTCACAGATACGCAAAGAACTTCCTTGAAAAGTACAATGATATTGCTTTACTTGCCGACCTTATGGGGCATGAGAGCATTGAAACAACACGCATTTACCTTCGCCGTACTGCCAGCGAACAACAGGAACTTGTAGATAAAATAGTAACCTGGTAAAAATATTAAGCCGTCCTCAAATAAGGGCGGCTGTTTCCTAAAGTAATGCATTTGAAATCAAATCAAGCTGTTTATATGCAATATGAATATGCTCGACAATTCTTGCTTGCTCTGCTAATGGAGGGATTGGAATAATCATAAGAGAAAGTGCATTAAGATATATTCCTTTTTGAGCTGTCCCTTTACTATTGTCAGTGAGCCATTTTTGAATTTGAGGAGATTGGACAATGTGCATCAAATATAAAGGATTAATTAAGCATGGTTTAATAACTGCAACACTCCTTTGTAATGCAAAATGATTGTTGTTCTGAACTACTGCACTTCGACCAATACTGCCAACAATAGTAAGCAATACATCGCCAACTTCAATATTAGTACGTTGATTCTCAATTTTCCATTCTTCGTTTGTAATCCATCGTGATATTTCGTTCATTAAAATAGAATTATCATTTATATTTGCAGCACTTAACAAAGGGATGCCACTACCATTATTTGGTGGTGGATTATGAGAACCATCACTAATTGAAAGTGCGATTTCTCTCAGAGATGCCCAATTCCAACTATCTGGCAAATGTATGCCATAATAAGAGTTATCATCACCTTTAAAGATAACAGATTTCTTCTTATCACGCTTGATTTTGCCTTGTTTAATCAGTTCTTCTTTCTCTATACGAATACTCTCCAATATCACAGATGCTGGTTCGTCATTCGGGTCTTGTGGAACAAGTTTACCACGGATGGCGAGGTCAAGGATTTTGTACTTACTTAAAGATACTATTTTTTGAAGTTCTTCTTTTTCAGTATCAATAGTAGATAAGAAATTGTCACAGATTTGAAATCTATCAACAATTTGTAGCTGCTGTACATATGGACATATAGGAATCAAAGTTGAAAGAATTCTTTCTAATGCCAACTTTGGCATCGCCACTTGGTGGGTTTTATCTTGAAACTGCTGTTGAACAAAATCCGTTTGCAATATTATGCAAAGGAATGACTTATTTATGGCTATATTTGTTATTTTTACAGCATTTTCGGTGAGATTCATTCCGTCCAACTTGTCTGGAATTTCTCCAACAACACCAATTGTTCCAGCTATTGTTACATACAAATCATCTTTTGCAATTGTGTAATTCTTGATTGCTGAAAATATTTCATCAGAAATATACCTCAAATTAGAAATATTGACAGAATGATTTTTCATATCAGTTACTCTGATATATGCATGGGTAGTAATCTCTTCTGAAAAACTTGCTCCTTTAGGTAATCTCTTTCCACCTTTAACCATTGCAATATCTCTAACTCGTGCCCAGCACCACCCCTCCGGCACTTCAAACGGTATCTCATCTTCAATACATTTCACAGTTCCATCCTGGAACTTCTCATAATGCAAATTATCCTCACCTTTAAAGATAATCGTATCATTCTTAATATCCTTTTTCTTGAGCTTACCTTCCTTGAGCATCTGCTGCTTCTGCTCTCTGATGCTTTCCAACAATACCCCTGCTGGTTCATCATTCGGATCCTGTGGAACAAGTTTGCCACGGATAGCAAGATCAAGTATTTTTTGTCTTAATGCTTTTGTATCCATTACTCCTCCACTTCCCCAATCAATTGTTCTAATTCTGAAACTGCTTTAGCAATATTCTCAGACTTTTCTTTAATCTGATCAAGTAATTCCGCGAGAGTATAATTATCTGTATCAGATTCTGTCTTCATCCATGTAATATCTAGGCTAGTCTTATCTCTTGTAAGGATATCCTGAATTGAGAACTTACGCCATCTTCCATTTGGATTTTCTTCACTATATGTTTCTTTTCGCTTGCCTAAGTCTCCATCTGCATAGCATGCTATAAAGTCATCAAAGTGCTCTGGCTTTAAAGGATTAGTTTTTCCAAATGATGGCATATCATTTCTAAGATCATAAATCCAGACTTCTTTTGTATTTCCCTTATCTGTTTTTCCACGAGTAAAGAAAAGTACATTTGTCTTAACACCCTGTGCATAGAATATTCCTGTAGGAAGACGCAAAATTGTGTGTAGATTACATTTATCTAATAAATCCAATCTAATTTTCTCGCCATCACCATCAGCAAATAACACATTATCAGGCAATACAACAGCAGCTCTTGCTTTTCCGTTGTTTTTTAAACTTCGATAAATATGCTGTAAAAAGTTTAACTGTTTGTTACTTGTAGGATATGTAAAATCATCACGTGTAGCACGTTCTCCGCCTTTCTTAGTTCCAAAAGGTGGATTTGTCAAAACCAGATCGTAATCATGCATTGATTTTCCAATATTTGAAAGTGTATCACCTAATGTAATAGGAGCTTCAATATCATGGAGCATAGCATTCATCAATGCCAACCGATGTGTATCATGTACAAGCTCACAACCTGTAAATGCTTCCTCCCTCTCAAATCTTGCCAAATCTGCATCTTCAATGTCAAAAAAATTATCTGTATGTTCTGATACATACTGATGAGCAGCAATCATAAAACCAAATGTTCCACATGCAGGATCGTTACATCTCTCTCCTACTTGCGGTTTCATAAGTTCTGTCATAACATCAATCAAAACTCGTGGAGTAAAATACTGACCTGCACCTGATTTCTTTTCATTAGCGTTCTTCTCAAGTAAACCTTCATACAGATTTCCAAGTCCTTCTTCTCTTGCAGAATACCAATCAAGACTATCTATCGTGGCTATAATTTTCTCAAGATTCTTAGGCTCGTCAATATTTGTTGCTGCACCCTGATATATTTCACGAATTCTACCTGTACCATTATCTCCAAGTTCTGATAACAGCTCCTTGTAAAACTTTTTCAGTTCTACTCCACTTTTAGCCTTCAATTCATCCCAACGGTATTTCTCTGGAATCTGTTCTTCTGTTCCAGTTTCCTTAGCCATTTTCAAAAACAAAATATATGTTAACTCTGTAACATACTGATGATATGTGATACCATCATCTCTTAGTACATTACATAAATTCCATAATTTGGATACAATTTCTTGTGTTGTCATGCAACATTTCCTCCGTCATCATACAAATATTCATTCAATTCAAGCACAATGCTTTCAAGATTATTCTGAAATACTTTATTTATCTTATTGAAGCCTCCATAGCTTGCAAATCTGCTGTCTTCATCAAACACCTTAATATTCATTACAGATTCCCCTAGCAAATATTTTTCAATGCGAGATATCCAGCTCTGTTCCTGCTTTGAAAAATTATGTTTTTTTCTAAGTTTCTCAACAGCTCTGTGAATACGTGCTTCATGACTAACAAGCGTTGAGCCAATTGCATAGCGTCGAATCAAACTTATAATATCTGCCATTATCTCTTCATTAGTCAATTCATAAAGTGCAGTATTCAACTGCTGTGTAGTAAATCCTTCTCTATCGAGTGTTAACCTTAAATCCTTCAAATCTTTTCTTGTCAAATCCTTTGGTCTGGTACAGATAATATTCAATGCCGCAATTTCATTACGATTATTCTGAATATAACGTGAAAATGCATTCAGATAATCTTCTGGTTTTTCTGCATTTCCATATCCACGTGAATGTTCTGTCAATATATCCTCTGCATCAGAAACCACAACAGAACGAAAACCATTTGCTTTCGTTTCTTGCAGCATTTTGAATACATCACGGTATTTAAGCAGACTATTCTTAGCTTCCTGAACATCTGACTTTTTAATTTCCATAATAAACTGTGATGGGTCTTTTCCATCAGTCATGCTAATAAAATAATCCATCACTTTAGGCGACATATTTCGTTTATTTCTCTGTAGTTTAGCAATTATCTGATTAATCTGCTGTTCTACCTGTTTATCATCATTTATTTCAGACAGCCCATCCAATAGTTGAGTAAAGCTTGTTGCAGGATTAACCACTACCGGTTTCATAGTATTCACATCATTCAAAGAATCATATACTCCCACAGGATCATATATTTCAAAATGTGTCTTATGAATTTTTTGACATAATCTGGTAGCACGTCCCAACATCTGTTCAAATAAAATACGTGATTTCACCCTACGCATAAACACTAAATTTGTAATTTCAGGCACATCAATTCCTGTAGTCAACAAGTCTACTGTTACTGCAATACTTGGATAATTCTCGTTCTTGAAACGTTTTATAGCCTCCTGCACTTTCTTAGGATTTCCGCCTCCAACGCTACCTGTTATCTTCATAATAGCCTCATTAGAGACTCCATATTCCGAATAAATATCTCTCAAAATTGATACAATCATATCTGCATGTTGGTCATCAACTGCATATATTAGAGTTTTTCCCTGTTCTTCCGGATTCTCAGGATCAATATCACGAGCAATTTCACTTAAAACTGTCTTATTAAAATTCTCTGTAATAACCTGTCGATTAAATTGTTCAATATCAAAATCTAATTCATCATCCAACAACTCACTATTTGTAATTTCGCCTGTCACAGAATCATAAATCATAACTGTATCACCCAATTTGTAGTGAATTCCACCTGTACTAAGTTTTGTTTCCAGATGATGAGGAGCATCATGATCTACTAAATACCCTTCTATGACAGCTTCCCTATATGTATATTTAAACACTGGTTGTCCAAAAATTTCTGTCGTCTGAAGTGCAGGTGTTGCCGTAAGTGCAATCTTCACCGCATCAAAATATTCAATTACACTTCGATATTTACTTTGATAATCTCTCTGGTCACGATACAAAATTTCGGTGTCACCCATTTCCTTATCAAGAATATATCCACGGTGTGCTTCATCAATGATAACCAGATCATAATCTGTAACAGCCGGCATAGTTTCTCCGTCATTATATAAAATACGCTTAACCATACTCTGAACAGTAGCTACCTGTATTCTAGTTTCTTTATCAATATTTTTATCTTCAAGTCCCTTGACATTATATATCTCATCAATTGTCATTAAGTCTTCCAATTTAACTTCTTTGAATACATCTGATGCCTGTTCTCCAAGGGAAGTCCGATCAACAAGAAACAATATACGCTTGAATCGGTTCGTTTTTAAAAAGCGATAAATCATGCCTAATACTGTACGAGTCTTTCCTGTTCCTGTCGCCATAGCTAAAAGAATATTCTTTTTTCCTTCAATAACTGACTGTTCTGCCGCTTTTATCGCATTTAACTGATATTCACGCAAATTTAGCCCCTTAGGGTCTGTAAGAAAATCATATGGCAATGCCTTCAATGCTGAATTACCCTCTTGAGGATTTTTCTCTAGCAATTCTACCATTCCCATAGGACTAATCCAACCATGAAGAGCTGTCGGATTATTTGCAGGGCTTCTCAAATCTAAAAACCATATACCTGACTTTGTTTCAAGCTGCTTTAGATATGGTCTTCCGTTGGTAGCAAAAGTAAATGGTACTTTGTATTCCCCCCATTCTCCAATCTGATACGCTGAATCTTCCTTACGAATATTACGTGGATATTCTTTCCCCTGATAATCAATAACAGACGGAATATCCTTATGTATTGCTTTTGCCTCAATAACACCTATCAACTTAGTGTCAACAAATAATGCATAGTCTACACGTCCACTCTGTCCTACTGTAGAATTTGTCGGCCATTCAGCAATAGCCATATTATGTCCTTTTGCCGGACGAGTTCCTTTAGAATAACGCAGATTTTCTGTATCTGTCTCCCAGCCTACTTGACGCAATTGTTCATCAATAATATATCTAGTTTCAGCTTCTGATTTAGGTCGCTGACTTGCCATTTTACCAGCCTGCTTCTGACGCTCTGATTTAGAAATAGCTTCTGCTATGCTTGCTTTTTGTTCTGCCTGTTTTGTAAGTTCTTCTGCCTGTCTCTCTTCTGCAGCTTTCTCCTCCTGTGTAACCGAAACTCTCTTGTTTTCTAATTCAGGCATAACAAAATCATGATGCTGATAATTCCAATCGCCATAAGTCTGCATAAACCATTCGCATAGACTATGAGCCATTTGAATCAGAATTTTACATTCTGATTCAGAATCATAATTCTCATGCACAGCTTTATTTCTGGCTTTCCTAAGAGCATGTAAAATATCCGTTAAATCTCTTGTTAGCAATCCCTCTCTTTGAAGAGTATCTATTCTTGTAACTGCTGTATTATCATATGGCAATTGGATTCTATCATAAGTAAACATTAAATTAACAATGCTCTCCCCTATCATTCCCAATTTCATAAGGCATGAATTAGGATCAGAAAAGCAATACTTTTCAGCCTGACAACCAAATGTTGCTAAAACCGGAAACTCTGATTGTAAAAAGTCAAAGTTTGAATTCATAAGAGTTACCTCCTCATTCCACCATTTTGTCCACTTAACTTCTCATAATATAATATTATATCATGTATAATAATAATTTTTCAATCTCATCCTGAGTTTCTCAAACACTCTAAAACACTATATCTTATCGAACATCCGCTACACATATAATTAATCACATACCTTGGCAATCCGATTGATTTCGTATTTCCAATCCGACAGATTTCTAATTTTCAATCCGATAGATTTCCAATTTCCAACCCGATTATTTTTTCAACATCATTTCCTTATAGCAAATAGTTTAAAACTCCATTCACATTTCCCTTGACCTCAACCTGACTTTAGGTGTTATCATATAAAATGTAATAAAATATTAAGACAAGGAGTATCAGAAAATATGTATATTGAGAATATTAACAGTCCCGCTGATGTGAAGAAGCTTAACATCATGCAGCTTAATGTCCTTGCAGAAGAAATGCGTCACGCCCTTCTTACAAGAGCCAGCAGACACGGTGGACATTTTGGTCCTAACTTCGGTATGGTAGAAGCAATCATCGCCATGCATTATGTATTTGATTCGCCTAAAGATAAAATCGTATTTGATGTATCACACCAGTGCTATCCTCACAAAATGCTCACTGGAAGAAAAGATGCATATCTTTATGAGGAGCATTATGATGATGTGTCAGGATACACTAATCCGGACGAAAGTGAACATGATTTCTTTACTGTAGGTCATACTTCAACTTCTATAAGTCTTGCCTGCGGTCTTGCCAAAGCAAGAGATTTAAACGGTGAAGATGGTAATGTAATCGCTGTTATAGGTGATGGTTCTTTAAGCGGCGGTGAGGCTTTGGAAGGTCTTGATTTCGCTTCTGAATTAAATGGCAACATGATTATTGTTGCTAACGATAACGACATGTCTATTGCTGAGAATCACGGTGGTCTTTATGCCAACTTAAAGCTTCTTCGTGAAACAAATGGACAGGCTGAATGTAATCTTTTCAAAGCAATGAACCTTGATTACATCTATGTTGATAAGGGTAATGATATCGCTTCTTTAATTGAAGCATTTGAAAAGGTTAAAGATACTAAAAAGGCGGTTGTTGTCCACATTAACACTCTTAAAGGCAAGGGTTATGCACCTGCTGAACAGAATAAGGAAGAATGGCACTGGCATATGCCTTTTGATATTGCAACCGGTGAATCTCTTTTCAAGGGCGGAGAGCCTGATTTCTCTGACGCTTCTTTAGAATATCTGTTAAAGAAGATGGACGAGGACAAGAGTGTTGTTGCAATCACAGCCGGAACTCCTACTGTTATGGGATTTACTGCTGACATGAGAGCTAAAGCAGGAAAACAGTTTGTTGATGTTGGTATCGCAGAGGAAACTGCTGTTGCATTAGCTTCCGGTATCGCTGCCAACGGCGGAAAGCCTGTATTTGGTGTTTACAGCTCATTTATACAGAGAGCCTATGACCAGATTACTCAGGATGTATGTATCAATGGCAATGCCGTAACATTTACAGTATTTGCAGGCTCTGTGTACGGAATGAATGATGTTACACATCTCGGACTTCAGGATATTCCTATGCTCAACAGCATTCCGGGACTTGTATATCTTGCACCTGTTACCAAGGAAGATTATATTGCAATGCTTGACTGGTCTTTAACACAGAATGCATATCCTGTTGCTATTAAAATTCCGGGCGGCAGCATGATTTCAACAGGTGTACCTGTAACTAAAGATTTCAGCAAGCTTGACACTTACGAGATTACTAAGAAAGGAAGCAGAGTTGCTATCCTCGGGCTTGGAACTTTCTATGAAAATGCCGTTAAAGCTGCTGATATTCTTAAGTCTTCACACGGAATTGACGCAACTGTTATCAATCCTTACTATATCTCAGGTATTGACGCAGACACTCTTAATGAATTAAAGAAAGACCACGCTGTAGTTGCAACTCTTGAGGACGGCTATCTTGAAGGCGGCTTCGGAGCTAAGATTGCAGCATTCTATGGTTCTTCTGACATGAAGGTATTAAACTTCGGTATTAAGAAAGAATTTATCGACAGATACGATGTCTCAGAAGTATTAAAGGATAACCACCTTACTCCTGAACAGATTGCAGAAGATATCGCAGCAACATTATAACTATATTGTTTCATTATAATCGAAAAGACATGGCAATCATTTTTATCAATGACTGCCATGTCTTTTTAGAATTTATCCCTGTCTTTAGTTTCCATAATGGCTGTGGCATGATTAAATACATGCATATTTGACATGATACCTATAGATAGTCGCATTAGTCAAGTTCTTATAGGACAATTTCAGCAAATTGCCTGCTAAACCAGCCATTTTATCTCTCAATCCACCTATCAAAAGCTTCCTCGTGCCAGCCTTATAGGTAATTCCGCACCGAAAACACTTTTTCTGTCTGAAAACAGCCTATAAAACCTCTATAAAAAACAATCTTATAAGACGCACCTGCCTGAACGCCACGCCACACTATATCTATCTCACCAGTGGACTCAATCGCCACGCCTCAGCACGCCTCAACATTCCTTAGCAGCCTCCACAAACTCCACAGCCCAGTGCTTCCACGACCACATATCTTCTGCATACTGAACGCCTCTTGCCACTTTATCCTTCATAGAACCCACATCAGCCACAAGGCTTTTAATCTTCTCTCCAACTTTTTCCAGCTCATCAAGTGAATAATATTCAACTCCTGAATCCATAGGAATCTCACGCCGCATATAAGTACTTCCGTCAGTAATACTCACGCAGCCATTCATTAACGCAAGCGGCGTCCTGTCATGTATTCCTGCCTTAAACCATGGAAGCTGGTTAATTGAAAGCCTTGCATTATTATATATAGCCGGAAGCTCGCCATATGTCACCTCGTCACAGACCTTAACAAACTCTTTAATAAATGGCAGATCATCTTTCATAAGAACCTCTGCCTTCGTAAGAAAAGTATCCCAGTTATGTCCATACAGCTTCACAGGCACATGATTTCTTATAAGCTGAACAACAATCTCCTGTCTTATTGCCGCCTGAAGATAAACATCTGCCATGAAATTACTCTGCAGTTTCTCTGCAATCTCTATTCCACTTATTCCCGGATACATCCCTCTCACAGCTTCCTCCTGCGTAAGCTCTGGATTATCAAGCAGTATTTGTGTAAATGTATTAAAAAAATAAACATTTTCACTATCCTGCTTCTTTGCCTTAAAATACACCATATCAGGGTCAGTATAAGACGCTGTGAATATCAGGTCATTATCACGCATATCATATGGCTTCAGACCGCTCTCTGCCTGCTTTGCAGCAAGCGGAAGAACAATACAGTTGTTAATATGAGGATAGGTTTCATCAATAAACTTTTTATGCATCTCATCAAGACATATTACATTCATGTTCTTTAAAGGCACTTTGAGACTGTCATGATGATAGAACGGATGGTCAAGAATATAATGCCATACCGCTTTTCCAAGTCTGTCAAAGCAGTATCTTCCTGAATCATCACATACTGCGTCCAGCTTTGTATTAATATCAAACACATAATCAAAAGGCTGAGAGTCATACTCATCAGCCAGCACACACAGCTTGTCCTTCTGTGTGGCTTTATCTAATCTGATATGCATGACTTCCCAGCCCATAGCTTTTAATTCTTCACTTATACATTCAATAAAGTAAGTTGTTGAGTCATAGCATATAGAACCATTACTTAAGAAAAGTATTCTATCTGACACAACCAATCAACTCCTTAATATCTGCTACATTATTCTTTTCCATATATTCCCTGATTCCATCAATAACCTTAATAGTTGTATATGGATCATTAAAATTCGCTGTTCCAACAGCAACTGCACTCGCACCAACCATAATCATTTCAAGTGCATCCTCTGCTGTTCTGATTCCACCCATTCCGATTATAGGAAGGTTAATTGCATTGGCAACCTGATAAACCATTCTTACTGCGATTGGATGAATAGCAGGTCCTGATACACCCGCAGTCTTGTTAGCTACTGCAAATGTTCTTCTGTTCACATCAATCTTCATACCTGTAAGAGTATTAATAAGCGAAACTGCGTCAGCACCACCTGCCTCTACAGCCTTTGCCATCTCTGTAATATCAGTAACATTAGGGCTTAACTTCATAATAACCGGCTGCTTTGCTACCTTCTTAACCGCCTTAGTAATAGCTTCTGCAGAAGATGGAACCTGTCCGAAAGCAATTCCACCCTCTTTGACATTAGGGCATGAGATATTGATTTCAAGAAGGTCAACTGGCTGTTCGCCAAGCTTTTCAACAGCATCCACATAATCTGCCTCAGATTTTCCACAAACATTAACAATAATCTTAGTATCGTACTGTTTAAGAAATGGAATATCTCTTTTTACAAATGTATCAAGTCCCGGATTCTGTAATCCGATAGCATTCATCATCCCACCATAAGTCTCAGCAATTCTTGGTGTAGGATTGCCCGGCCACGGAATATTGGCAACACCCTTGGTTGTCACTGCACCGAGTCTGTTAAGATCAACATATTCTCCGTACTCCATGCCTGAACCGAATGTTCCGGAAGCAACTGTCACAGGATTCTTTAATTCAACTCCTGCAATATTGACTGACATATTAATATCGCTCATTACAGTTCTACCTCCTTAACATTAAATACCGGACCTTCCTTGCACACTCTCTTATTCTTAACCTGAGAATGGTCGTCAATCTCAGTTGATTTACATACACATGCAAGACATGCACCAATTCCGCATGCCATCTTCTCTTCTAATGAAACATAACACGGAATATCATTCTCAAGTGCATATGCCTTAATTGCACGAAGCATAGGAGTTGGTCCACATGCAAATATAACATCTGCCTCAACCTTTTCCTGTTTTACAGCATCTAATACATTACCCTTTGCTCCAACGCTTCCATCTTCAGTTGCAATATACACATCTGTATCAGCAACTGCTTCAAAATCTTCCTTAAGGAAAGTCTGGCTGTTTCTGTAACCGACTACAACATTCTTGTGGCAGTCTAATCTTCTTGCAAGCTCAAGCATAGGAGGAACACCTATTCCGCCACCGAAAAGAATAGCCTTATCAAAGCTTCTGCCTTCTGCCTTAATCTCTGCAGCAATTCTTCCCAGATCATAACCATTGCCAAGGGGTCCCTGAATATCAAGATATTCTCCTGCCTTCATCTTAGAAAACTCTTCTGTTCCCTTGCCGGCAACTCTGAATACAATTCTTAAATTATTATTCTCAACCTTACATATACTGATAGGTCTTGGTAACATTCTTGAACCATCATTAGAATATACTGATATAAACTGTCCTGCCTTAGCGGCCTTAGCAATATCCTTTGTTTCAAACCATATTTCATAGACTCCGTCAGCAAGACAATCTGCCTTAAGAATCTTCGCATTTTCTCTGTACGCCATAATAATCTCCATTATTAACCTGTGTGTAAATATGTATAATTACTTGCCAAGTGCTCCGTTGATATCAGCAATCATATCAAGAGCAGCCTGTCTTGAAGCTTCTCCGAAGTTCTTCTCACCAAACTTCGCATACTGCTCCTTAGTATATGCTGCAATAATTCCTCTTGAGCTGTTTACAATAGCTCCAAGTCCGTCAGGATTAAAGAAATCAACAAGATCCTTGCCCTGTCCGCCCTGTGCACCATATCCTGGTACAAGGATATACGCCTTAGGCATAACCTTTCTTAATACTCTTCCCATCTCTGGGTAAGTAGCTCCAACAACCGCACCGACATTGCTGTAATCTCCGTCCATGCTTGAAGCTCCCCACTCATTAACCTTCTCACCAACTAACTCATATAATGGTCTTCCGTTGATAAGCTGATCCTGGAATTCTCCGCTTGAAGGATTAGAAGTCTTAACAAGTATAAATATACCTCTGTCCTGCTCATTACAAACCTTAATAAATGGATTGATTCCATCAGAGCCAAGATATGGATTAACAGTTGCAAAATCTTCGTCAAAAGGTGTAATTGCCTTAGATCCAACATTTACCTTTCCAAGATGTGCTACCGCATAAGCCTCAGAAGTTGAACCAATATCACCTCTCTTAACATCACCGATAACAATCATGCCTTTCTCGTGACAGTAATCAACTGTTTTCTTGAATGCCTTAAGTCCTTCAATTCCAAACTGCTCATACATTGCAATCTGTGGTTTAACAGCTGGAACAATGTCATATATATTATCTATAATACCTTTGTTATACTGCCATATAGCCTCTGCTGCTCCCTCAAGTGTCTCACCATACTGCTCAAATGCAGCATCTGCAAGATGCTTTGGAAGATACTTCATCATCGGATCAAGTCCTACAACTATTGGTGCATTAGTCTCTACAATCTTATCAACAAGCTTCTTAATCATTAATCTACTTTAGCCTCCTTAATTCATACGCAAAATCACTTTATTCTACAACTTTGGAACTTCTCTTTCAATAAGAATTTCTGTTCCATTATGGTCTGAATACACAACTCTTCCATTAACAAGCGTATATAAAACCTTTCCATACACATGCATTCCTTCAAATGGAGTATTCTTTCCCTTTGAAGCAAATCTGTTGCTGTCAATATCATACTCTTCTGTAGGATTAACAACTGTTATATCAGCAACTTTTCCCGGTGCAAGAACTCCTCTGTCAATTCCAAGTATCTTAGCCGGATTATAACTCATTTTCTCAACCATCTGTAACGGAGTAAGCACTCCTGTTCTTACAAGCTCAGTAATAGTAACCGGAACTGCTGTTTCAAGACCTACTACACCAAACGGTGCTTCGTCAAAAGGTCTTTCCTTCTCAGTAGGATGATGTGGAGCATGGTCTGTTGCAATAACATCAATAACCCCTGATGCAAGCGCTTCTTTAAGAGCCTTTACATCATCTGCCTTTCTTAAAGGAGGGTTAATCTTAAAGTTTGCATCATCCCCGTTCACCGCATCCTCTGTCAGTGTGAAATGATGTGGGGCAACCTCTGCTGTCACTGGAATCCCCTGTTCCTTGGCAATCTTTATAATAAATGCTGATTCCTTATTAGACACATGACTTATATGCAGCTTTGCACCTGTATTCTTTGCAAGAAGAATATCTCTTGCAACAATAACATCCTCAACGGCATCCATTATTCCGAAAAGACCAAGTTCCTTGGCTCTCTCTCCGGCATTCATAACACCTCTTGCAGCCAAGTTAGTATCTTCACAATGTGCAAATACCGGAATGTCAACCTCTGCTGCCTGCCTCATAGCCTGCCTTGCAGTTCTTGCATTCATAATAGTTCCGCCATTGTCACTGACTGCAACAGCACCTGCATCCTTAAGAGCCTCAAAATCAGTAAGATACTCACCCTCCTGACCTGCTGTCATGGCAGCTATTTTATACAGATTAATGTCAGTAACCTCTTCTGCCTTATCTGTTACATACTGCAGCATATCAACATTATCAATTACAGGTTTCGTATTAGGCATCATGCAGACTGTTGTATATCCGCCTCTTGCTGCTGCTCTTGAACCTGTTCTGATTGTTTCCTTATGCTCAAGTCCTGGTTCCCTGAAATGTGCATTAAGATCAACCAGTCCTGGCATAACCATGCATCCTGATGCATCAATCACTTCATCAGCCTGTGACTCATCAATATTCTCTTCCATTGCTGCAATAAATCCGTCCTTAATAAGCACATCCATAACTTTGTCTGTTTTACTTGCAGGGTCAAGTACTCTGCCTTCTTTAATCAGTATGTTCATTCGCCCAATCTCCCCTCTAAGTTTTTCTCTTCAAAAATATTGGCTGGTACAGGCTTTCCAAAATAATATCCCTGTATATAATCCACGCCAAGACTTTTAAGCAGTTCAAACTGCTCCTTATGTTCAACACCTTCGACAACAATCTTAGTACCGATAGTCTTGGAAAGGTCAACTATAAGCTTAATAAATGCCTGTGCATAATCATCTTCAACAATATCATCAATAAATGTCTTATCAACCTTAATGATATCAAGAGGAAGCTGCTTTATATAGTTAAGTGAAGAATAACCTGTACCAAAATCATCAAGTGCAATCCTAGGTCCTAACTTCTTAAGTCCTGTAATAATATCCATAACTCTCTGCATATCATTAATTGCAAATGATTCTGTAATCTCAAGTACTATATTCTTAGGATTAACACCTGTCTTATCAAGAATTCTTTTAATATTCTCAACCACATTCTTCTGTAAAAGCTGCACTACCGACAGATTCACATTAATATAGAAATCCGGATATCCATTATCATTCCATAGCTTACATCTTCTGCATGCCTCCTCAAGAACATAGTCACCAATTGAAGTAATAAGCCCAAGATATTCTGCCAGCGGTATGAATTCACCCGGTCCCATAAATCCCAGTGCTTTGCTGTCCCATCTTACAAGTGCCTCACAGGAAGTACACATCTGTGTGTTGACATCAACAACGGGCTGATAGAATACTACGAATTCCTCAATTCCTGTAGAAACTGCCTGTCTCATGTTATTCTCGATATCAAGTCTCTTGGCTGTCGAATTCTCAACCTCACTGCTGTAATAAGTATAGCCGTTCTTTCCTGACCTCTTTGCCTCATACATCGCAACATCTGCCATTCTTGTTATTTCATGAACATCAACACTGTTATCCGGGAACACAGCAACTCCCATACTCATTGTACAGAAATATTCAGTTTCCATAAGATACCACGGCTTATTAAACAAAGCAGTTATATTGCCAATAATATTATTTATGTCTCCAAATATTTCAGGTTCAACTATTATTACAAATTCATCTCCACCCATTCTGTAACAATGTCCACGCAAACCTGGAATTCCCGTAAGTCCTGCCGCAATCTGCTGAAGAAGTATATCCCCATACTGATGGCCAAGTCCGTCATTAATATGCTTGAAATCATCAAGATCAATAAACAGTACCGCTCCTTTAAGTCCTGCCTTTTCCGTTCTTCTTATAACTTTTCTTAAATCGACTTCACATTTCATACGGTTATACAGACCTGTAAGAAAATCATTATGTGCCTGATATTCAATCTTCTGCTGATTCTTTTTCTTCTGGGTAATATCTACGGCGGTCACAACAATAACCTCACTTCCGTCAATCCACTCCAATTCAGAAAACCTCACCTCGAACCACAATCCTGACTCTGTATTGTAGCGTTCCATGGATGCTCCGATATTTCTATGTACATCTTCGCATGTAAACACATCCTCCAGACATTCCCTTATTGTATCCCGAACCTCCTGTACATTAGCTGCCATCTCATTCTCAAACAATATATTGCCAGAATACCTGCTGCACACAATAATTCCAGAGCCTATATTATCAAGAATCTTCTGTAAAACATCATAAGATGATATAAGTGAATTATTAATTACCTTGCTCTGTGCTATACCATGAAGTACCAGTGCCATGTCGCTTATGTATTCCTTAATCTTATTATCTGATACTGCCTGTACATCATTACTAAGAACTATAAGATACATTGCTTTTACATTATTAATTAAAATCGGTACTGTTATGCTCAGCTTTACTCCAAGTCTGTCCAGAAGCCCTTTCTGTGCTGTATCCGCATTTCCTTCGTATGTAATCTTAATTGCATCTGAACATAATACAAACTCTGACCGTTTAACCGTGCCTGATTCATCTTTAAAACAATTTCCGGTTTCAGATATCACATGCATAGTGTCATTTTCCCTGTCTATCTGCATTACAACAGCATCACATATATCCATGCTGTCAGTTATGCATTCAAGAACACTATCTGCTGCCTGAGTAAATGTAACATTATTTTCAAGCATACGTATAATCTCTGAAAGCCCTATATTTCTGTTATTATCACTACTCAAAATATTCCTCCAGCAATACACAAATCTAATAATATTATAGCCTATTACAATCTTTTTGGAAACTGATTTTTGCATGATTTTACAATCATTTCAATATACATTTTTAATTTCACAGATAATTAATTGTTTTATCTATTTAAGGGTGTTATTATATCTCTATATCAATTTATTTATGAGGATTATTATGGACATTATCAAATTTAACACAACATTAAAGGCTTCTGGAAAGGATTATTTCAAGATTGTATTTTGGAACAGATTTATAAGAAATCCCATTGAGCTTATTCTGTCATGGCTTCCTGCCGTAATTTCGCTTGTGCTTCTATGCCTGCATTATTATTCCAGCTTTTTACTGATTCTTTATGCCGTATGCTGGTTTTACCCAATATATATTTTTGGATACCAGT
>UMFT01042137.1_pt1 | contig 22616 bp, 16 predicted proteins | sample 1965081 | NCBI WGS metagenome assembly UMFT01 (sample SAMEA4836053, study PRJEB28245) | human gut metagenome | biome: gut microbiome; material: fecal sample | place: Denmark | collected 2008
GAGCGGAATGGGCCGCCGTACAGGCGTGGGCATCACGGCCGAGGGCGACATGATAGCTGCTATGGGGCTGCGCTACGGTACGCAGGAGGCAACCGACTTCTCTGTAGAGGTGCACAAGACATTGGCGCTTGCTGCTTACCGCTCGTCAGTGGAAATGGCCAAGGAACGCGGTGCTTTTGAAATTTATGATACTAAGCGCGAGGAGAACAATCCGTTCATCAACCGTATAAAGGAGGCCGACCCGCAGCTGTATGAGGATATGGCTAAATATGGCCGCCGCAACATAGCCTGTCTGACCATTGCGCCTACGGGCACAACCAGTCTGATGACGCAGACAACAAGCGGTATCGAGCCTGTATTCATGCCTGTTTATAAGCGTCGCCGCAAGGTTAACCCGAATGATGCCGATGTGCATGTTGACTTTGTCGACGAGGTAGGCGACTCGTTTGAAGAGTATATCGTTTATCACCGCAAGTTTATCGAATGGATGAGGATAAACGGCATTGACACTGAGAAGAAATATACTCAGGAAGAACTTGACGAACTGGTGGCCAAGTCACCTTATTATAAAGCAACAGCCAATGATGTCGACTGGCTGATGAAGGTGCGCATGCAGGGTGCAATACAGAAATGGGTAGACCACAGCATCAGCGTAACCATAAACCTGCCCAATAATGTAGACGAAGCTTTGGTAAACCGTCTTTACGTTGAGGCCTGGAAGTCAGGATGCAAGGGCTGCACCGTATATCGCGACGGTTCGCGTTCAGGCGTGATGATAGCCGTAGAAAAGAAGAAAAAGAACAACGACGACAATCAGAAGAAGCAAGCTCCGCTGTGCCGTCATCCCGAAGTTACCGAGGTAAGGCCTGCCGTGCTCGAGTGTGATGTCGTGCGTTTCCAGAATAACAAGGAGAAATGGGTTGCGTTCGTAGGCCTTCTCAACGGATATCCATACGAGATATTCACAGGTCTGCAGGACGACGAGGAAGGCATCGTTCTGCCGAAGACAGTAACAAAGGGTAAGATTATCAAGCATAAGGACGAAACCGGCAAGAGCCGCTACGACTTCCAGTTTGAGAACAAGCGCGGATATAAGACCACTGTTGAAGGTCTGAGTGAGAAGTTCAACCCTGAATACTGGAACTATGCAAAGCTTATTTCAGGCGTATTGCGCTATCGTATGCCTATAGAGCATGTAATCAAGCTCGTTGGTTCGCTGCAGCTTAAGAGCGAGAGCATCAACACATGGAAGAACGGTGTTGAGCGTGCCCTGAAGAAGTATATTGTTGACGGCACAGAGGCCAAGGGACAGAAATGTCCGGTGTGCGGTCAGGAAACTCTCGTTTATCAGGAGGGATGTCTTATATGTAAAAACTGCGGCGCATCACGCTGTGGATAAATCATAAGCTGATTATGAAACTGGTCTCAGGTTTTATATGTCTTAACGACTTGCGCTTTTTTGCCCGTCACGGCGTGCTCCCGCAAGAGCGCGAGACGGGCGGCGAGTATGTCGTCAACCTTCGCGCAAAGTATCCGCTCGACAATTCGCTTGAGAGCGACGACGTAGCCGACACGCTTAATTATGCTGAGATTTTTGAAATCATAAATAAGGAGATGCAAAAGCCTTCCTGCCTGCTCGAACATGTGGCGGGCAGGATAGGCAGGCGCATATTCAGTCAGCTACCTCTTGTTGAGGCCATAGACATATCTGTGGCAAAGATAAATCCGCCGATGGGGGCTGATATTGGCAGCGCATCGGTTGAATTACACTTAATAAATGATAAAACTATTTGACTTATTGCAGTTTTTCTGCAATTTATAACTACCTTTGTATCTGTAATAAAGCACTCATGATAAAAAAGATAATATTCTTTCTGTTGGTGTTAGTGTCTTTCTCCGCAGCTGTATTCGGCGCGGACAAACCTTTCACGCTTGTTATCGACGCAGGACACGGAGGACATGACTCGGGTGCAAAGGGTTCTTTCTCTTACGAAAAAGACATTAATCTTAATGTGGCTTTGGCCTTTGGCCGATACGTTGAGCGCAACTGTCCCGACGTAAAGGTTATTTACACACGCAAGACCGACGTGTTTGTTCCGTTGCACAAGCGTGCCGACATAGCAAACAAGAACAAGGCCGACGTGTTCATCTCTATACACACAAATGCGCTGCCGGCAGGACATATAGCCCGCGGACTTGAAACGTACACGATGGGTATGAGGCGTTCGGACGAAAAGTTGAGTGCGGCAAAGCGTGAGAACTCTGTCATCATGATAGAGAAGGACTATAAGGAACGCTATGAAGGCTACGATCCTAATTCGCCCGAAAGCACAATCATGTTTGAGTTCATACACGACCGTAATATGTCGAAGAGCGTAGAGCTGGCCAAGTATGTGCAGAGCAGCGTTTGCTCAACCGCCGGACGACAGAACAAGGGCGTTAAGCAGGACGTGTTCCTGGTGTTGCGAGAGACTTCCATGCCGGCGTGTCTTATTGAACTTGGCTTCATAACAACGCCCGACGAGGAGCGCTTCCTCAATGACAAAAACAACATAGACAAAATGGCAAAGGGCATATATCAGGCCTTTGTTAAATATAAGGACAAATACAATAAAGGCTTTACTGTTCCTTACAGCTCACCTAAAGATAATAGTATAAATATCCCGTCCATTGTGCCTGATGACGGCAATGATGAAAAGGAAAAGCCCCAAACACGCAAGCAGACAAGGCGCAGGACAGAAACGCCGTGTCCTCGTGTAGAGGAGCAGCCGAAGGAAAAGGCGGACAGTGACAGTAAGGAAAAAACACAAGAGGTTGCCGACGAACCTGTGGATAAGCCTGTGTTTAAGGTGCAGATATTGGCCAGCAGCCGTATGCTGCGTCCCGGCAGCAGCCAGTTTAAAGGGCTTGAGAATGTAGAGTCTTATAAGGAGAACGACCTTGTGAAATACACCTATGGTTCGTCGACCGACTACAATGAGATTTATCGTCTGCGCAAAACGATTCTCGACAAGTTTCCCGAAGCGTTTATCATAGCATTCAAAAACGGAAAGAAAATGAACGTCAATCAAGCAATACGTGAGTTTAAGTCTAAATAGAAAGGAGATTAAATTATGAAGTTTTTAACAAAAGAAATAAAGATTGCCTTAGTAGCCGTGTGCGGACTGGTGATACTTTTTTTCGGAATGAATTTTCTTAAAGGACTGAATCTGTTTTCATCAGCCAACAAATATTATATCTCGTTCAAGAATATCAGCGGACTATCTTCTTCAAGTCCGATTTATGCCGACGGATATAAGGTGGGTGTGGTGAAAAACATAAAATATGATTATAATAAGTCGGGCGAGATAATGGTCGAGGCTGACATTGATCAGGAACTGCGCATACCTAAGGGCAGTAGTGCTGAGATCGTTAGCGATATGCTCGGCAACGTAAAAGTAAACTTGCTGTTGGCTACAAATCCGAGAGAACGCGTGATGCCAGGTGAGACAATTATGGGTGGAATTAACGATGGCGCACTGGGAAAAATGAAGGATATGGTGCCGGTGGTTATGGGTATGTTGCCAAAGCTCGACTCTATCGTTACCACTCTCAACATCTTGCTGGCTGATCCTGCCATAGCACAGTCGCTGCATAATGTGAATACCATAACGGGTAATCTTACTGTAACCACTACACGCATAAACACTCTCCTTGCCGGACTCAACCGAAGTGTTCCCGGTGTGGTTAGCCGTGCAGACAGTACACTATACAATGCCAACCTTCTTGCAAAGAAACTCAACAATATCGATGTTGAAGGCACTATGGCTAAAGTTGACGCAACACTGGCTAATGTAGAAGAACTTACTGCCAAGCTTAACAGTAATGAGGGTACGATAGGACTGCTGATGCGTGATCCGTCATTATATAACAATCTTAACAGCACTATGCGCTCGGCCGACTCTTTGCTTATTGACCTCAAGGCTCATCCCAAGCGCTATGTTCACTTCTCACTTTTTGGAAGAAAGGACAATTAATAAGGATGTAAAAGCCTGTCTATAGCCATGGCAGAGACAACGTTTGCAGGCATTTGCTGTTAAATTATCATCTTGCTTTGAGCTAATTTAAAATTTGTCTAAATAATAAAATATGTTCCGAAACGATTGACAAATCTTTCGGAACATATTAGTATATACCACTTTCTGACTTTTCCCGCCTTATACACATCGATATTGCCCGTACCTTTTCTGTAGTGTGCAAGTCGCTATTTTTCAGGTACTTATAAATATGCAAGTGGCAATATTACATTAATGTTTCAAAATACGCCATAAAATGCCTTATTCCCGACATTTACAATAAATCATTTAAAATGAATTAAATCGGCATATTTGTGTATTTCAATAAAAATTACGAAATTTGCAGACGCTTAAAAAGGCGTCGAAAGACATAATAATCTGATCTTAATATATGAGTAATAATCCCCGTGCGCTCTGGGATAACTGCCTTTTGCTGATAAAGGAAAATGTCTCGGAACAGCAGTTTAACACATGGTTCAAGCCTATTGTTTTCGAATCGTTCAACGAGTCGAACAGAACGCTTTTGCTTCAAGTATCGAGCCAGTTTGTCGCCGAATACATTGAAGAAAACTATGCAGGACTGCTGAACAAGGTGCTTGTACGGATTTATGGAAAAGGCATACGTCTTAACTACCGCGTGATGGTGGATAAGACCAACAATATATCACAGCAGATTCAGGCCGACCCGGTGGTGAACATCGAGCAGACAGTTACACGCAGAACACGTGTAAACCAGTCGCCTACTACGCTTGATGCGGCACAGCCCCAGCAGATAGACTCACAGCTGAATCCCCGACATACTTTTGCAAACTATATTGAAGGTGACAGCAACAAGTTGCCGAGAGCTGTCGGGCTGTCTATTGCGGAACATCCTAACACCACTCAGTTTAATCCGATGTTTATTTACGGTCCGTCCGGATGCGGTAAGACACACCTTATCAATGCCATAGGTGTGCGCACCAAGGAGATTTATCCGCAGAAAAGGGTGCTGTATATCAGCGCAAGACTGTTTCAGGTGCAGTATACCAATGCCGTATTGAACAACAGAACTAACGATTTCATCAACTTCTATCAGACGATAGACATGCTTATTGTTGATGATATTCAGGAGTGGGTATCGGCTGCAAAGACACAGGAAACATTCTTCCATATATTTAATCACTTGTTCCGTAACGGCAAGAGAATAATTCTTGCGTGCGACCGTCCTCCTGTTGATCTTCAGGGCATGAGCGACCGCCTGCTGACACGTTTCAGCTGCGGACTCATAGCAGAGCTTGAGAAACCTAACATTCAGCTTTGTGTGGACATTCTTAACAGCAAGATCAAGCGTGACGGACTGACCATCCCCGAAGACGTGGTTTATTTTATTGCGCAGACGGCTAACTACAGCGTGCGCGGACTTGAGGGTGTCATCAACTCTCTGTTGGCTTTCTCTGTGGTTTACAACTGCAAGATTGACATGCGCCTTGCGGAGAGAGTGATAAAGAGGGCGGTTAAGATAGATAATGAGCCGTTGACGATAGACGACATTCTTGATACGGTTTGCAACCATTTCAACGTTACCACCGCAGCAGTGGCCAGCCGCAGCCGTAAGCGTGATTATGTAACTGCACGTCAGGTGTCGATGTATCTTGCACAGAAGTACACCAAGATGCCGGCATCACGTATTGGCAAGCTTATCGGAGGTCGCGACCATTCTACAGTAATACACAGCTGCACACAGATAGAGCAGCGCATAAAGACAGATAAGCTGTTCAGCGATGAAATTGCAAGCATTGAAAATTCATTTAAACTTAAGAAATAATTAAAAAGGGGATATTTGTTTATCCCCTTTTTTCGTTTTGTTTCTGTACTTCAATAAAGCGAAATATTTCCTTTTGCATGTTATTAGCCGGCATTTGACTATTTCTGCTGCTATGCTGTTGCTATTGTTTGTCATTTCCCTTCTTCTCGTCTTGCCTTTTGTTTAACTTTGCATAGTCTGTCGTGTGTGCAGAAGTGATAATCAGTTCAACGTTTGTCAGGATTCCTGCTGAGTGATAACAGCTAAGTTGAACTTAATTCTCTATCCAGTTTTTAAGCTCGTTTGCGGCATTTGGCCAAGTGCTGTTGACTAAGTTGATGAAGTCAGAATATTTCAGATTCGGCTTTCCTGCATACTTTTGATAAAATGAAGATATTAGGCTTATGCAGTTTTCGTATCCAATTTCTTTTGCGAAACGGTCTAATATCAGCGGCCCTTTTCTGTAAACAACAGTATTGTTGTTATTTTCTACGAGATTGATGGCCGGTTCGTCCTGTGGCGTATTTATGATTTTCTGATATTCAGCGTTATATTTTTCAATCAGCGACAGATACAAATCATTGCCAAAATGATGCCTTAGGAACATCAGCGTCATAAACTCATTCAGCGACTCTTTAATAAAATACGCTCCGGGCTGTCCGTCTCGAATGAGCAGTGTCCATTCGCCAAGCCATCTGTGGCCTATCTCGTGCACAAGCGGATAGATGTCGGGGTATGTTGAGAATTTCTCCTGTGAGGCCGAGATAAACCCTATGTTGTATCTGTTGCTGAAGCCTTTTCCGTTATGAAACACGAAAGCGGGATATTGTGTTATTCCCCTTTGCAGGCATAAATATTCATCGCCATATATTTTGCCGAAATATGATATGCTTGCACGGGCAAGTTCGAGCAGCTCGTCGTATCGCCTTTTGCTGCATTGCATGCCTGCAATCTGATATATGTCCATGTCGTAAGGCTCGCCGGACGTTGTGCGGATGTATGCACTTTTCTGTAATAACGCGAGCGATAACGACTGTTGCAGCATGCCATTAATCCGGCAGCCGTACTTGCCGCTGCAGGTATGTTTAAGGGGATAAGAGCATAAGGGAAAGATTGAGTCAGGCAACTCCAGATTTAATGTGATGTCTGCATAGCAGTCTGGCAGGTAAGGATAATAATGCTCGTTGAAGCTTGTCTCCCACAATTCTGCCGTTCCGCCTCCATAGATAAAGAAAGCCGAGAGGTTTGTGTAGTTGTAGTTCATCTTTACACCAATGTTTCGGCCTTGAATCTTTTTGAACACAAGTTTCCTTGCATCAGGCTGATAGCTGTATTTCAGTGAGGATGTGTCTGTCTGAATGGTAAGGTTTTCAACAGAAAGCTTGCCGTCGCCGCCGAAATTCATTACAACACTGTCTGATTTCTGAAAATCTATAACGAACGAACAGCTGACGTGCATGTTGCCCTCGTCCTGATTTATTTTGCTTATGTTCAAGACATAATCGCCAATATGCTGTGCCCGGCACGCCAAAACAGAAAGGAAAAAGCAGAGCGAAAGCAATAAAACTTTATTGTTCATATCCCTATTCTTGTTTATTTCCATTCAATATCGCTTTTCAAAACAGAATAATAAAGCTGTTCAGTCGCCGTCTTCAAGCTGAAAAATGTCGTTCACCGTCTTGCCGAAATATGCTGCAATCTTCAGTGCCAGCAATGTTGAAGGCACATATCTGCCCGATTCTATAGAGTTTATAGTCTGACGGCTGACACCTATCGCCACGGCCAAATCCTGTTGGGTTATATCTTTTATGGCGCGTTCTACCTTTATTGTATTTTTCATTTTTGTTTTAAGCTATTTAAGTTGATGAATTTCGTAACGGAACTTTATGATAAAGACAATCAGCAATACATAAAGAGTGGCCCAAAGACTGTAGGCATAGGCAATGTTGAAAAAAAACAAAGTTTCTACAACAAACAAGACAGACGTAAACCAAAGTGAGAAAAACACCGATTTGAGTCTTATCTGCATTATCATTTCGTCTTCGGTCTTTTCCTTGCTCATGGCGATAAACAGCAGCGAAATGAAAATGCCGAGCATCCATATCTCCATATACATATCCTCGGAAGGTAATATTCCGAACCATGCGTTTTCACCAATGATTTCATTAACAATATATGGCATGGGTACCTTAATTTTAGGTGCAGCTCCTGCCAAGTCTATGCCAAACATTATTAAAAACAATACCATAAGACAAAGGCCAGTCTTTGCATAGCAATGAGGCAACAAAAAATACTTCTTCATAATCGTAAAATTTTAAGGTTATTCATTTATGTGTTTCGGATATGTGTGTAATGTTATGTCGCAAAGATAACCAAGCTTTCCATAAAGACAAGTATACTTTACATTAAATCATGTTAATTTTACATTTTTGCTTGCTCAAACCATACGCCCGACAATATTCAACGATTGAACTGAACATCATAAGATATGTTGACCTGGCTGTTTTAAAATAATATAATTGAAAAGGCAAGACAGCATAATACGGGAAATTTGATTAACTTTGCACATGGCAGACGCCGCACCTTAAGGCAAAGCCACATCACACAGGCTGCCGACGGAAGGCGCAGCAACATAAGACATTAAATATTAAGAATATATGAAGACAATAAACACAAGGCGTAGCATACGCAAATATTCAGACAAGGAAGTAAGTGAAGAACTGCTCAGCCGCCTGCTGACAGAGGCTTCACGCACGCAGACTATGGGCAACATGCAGCTCTACAGCGTGGTGGTTACACGCTCTGACGAGATGAAGGCCAAGCTTGCCCCGGCTCATTTCAACCAGCCCATGGTTACTCAGGCTCCCGTGGTGCTCACGATATGTGCCGACTTCAACCGCGCAAGCACATGGTGCCGCTGCCGCAAGGCCGAGCCGGGATACGACAATTTCCTGTCGTTCATCAATGCAGCTTCAGACGCACTGCTTTACACACAGACCTTCTGCAACCTTGCAGAGGAAGAAGGTCTCGGCCTGTGCTATCTTGGCACAACCGTATATATGCCGCAGATAATTATTGACGTGCTCGGTCTGCCAAAGCTCGTCATGCCTGTGGCTACGATAACACTGGGCTGGCCCGACGAAAATCCGCCGCTCACCGACCGTCTGCCGCTCGCTTCGTTTGTACACAGCGAGACATACAACGACTATACTCCTGCCGACATAGACAAGTATTATGCCGAGAAAGAGGCACTTGAGGAGAACCGCGAGTTCGTAAAGATAAACAACAAGGAAACTCTTGCGCAGATATTCACCGACATACGCTATACAAAGAAAGACAACGAGGCCATGTCGGCTGGTATGATGGAGGCTCTTAAACGTCAGGGCTTCATCGGATAAGACATTTTTGCCGGCCTTGCAGGTCGGAGCAGAGTGAGGTATGGTACGTCTGTAACGTCAGATGCCGTCTCTTCGCGTTTAACAAAATACATTATACTGCCCATGGTACACCTGGCAATTCCATGTGTGTCATGGGCTTTTATGATAATCTTGAGAGATATTGCTGCAAAACCGCGCGCCCTTTGCAGCTGACCCAAACAGGTATAATTTAGCAGTATGAAGGTAGGGCCGGCAGCCAAAATATTAAACTCATGCTGTTGAAATATCTTGAGACTTGGGATTAGCAGTTGTAACTCATTTGTTTTCGATAAAAAACTCGGCCACTTTTGCATCAAAAGTGGCCGAGTTTTGCCCCGTAAACGATAGGTTAATGATTTGAAACCAATACATCTTGTTTTGCTTACACTCAGTGCAGAAAATATGTCTGTTTTGAACGTTTGTTAATGTTAAGTGCCTGTTTCGCTTATGATTTTTTGCCCTTTAAAATTATTCGCCTTTTGATGCCTTTAAACCGAGCCCTGTCATTAGGCACATTGGGCTGACCGTTACAAAAATATTGATGCGTTCAGCCGTCATTTTGTTTTATATTGAACGGATTTTCGTTAGCTTTTTTGCAGGCATGGGAGCAATGTCAATAAAAAACAGCGACAGCAGAAAACAGCTATCCTGCCTGACGGAAATGACCAATTTGGATAAAGACCCGCTTAACTTTTGCCAATTTAATGCTAAACAGTCAGTACGTCATGCCTTTGTTTGGCTGTATGAAACTAAAAGACTATATTTGCAGATGATAAAGACACGAAATATACAATAATGACAGGAAACCATCGAGACAATGCAAGCAAAGGAACTGCATGGCCCTGTCTTTGAATGAATGCTGAAAGTTGCAAAAACAGCTCATAGCAAGATGCTGCCTGCGGGCATTAAACCATAAATGAGCGAACAATATTGAGACAAGAAATTATTAGTTACAAATAATCCTAAAGTATCAACATACTGACAATCCATGATGAAAATAAAACAATTTTTCGCCAAGAAAGAATTAAAGTTGCGCAAAAAACGCCTGATTCTGATGTCCTGTTGCATCGTAGCCGTAATAGCAGGATACGTTATCCTAACATGGCCTAAGAAAAAGGCACCTGAGATACCCGTCGTTTCTGTAGAGAAAGTCGGCGTGGAAGACGTCAAGATTTACGGCGACTATGTGGGCCGCATACGTGCACATCAGTTTGTAGAGGTGCGCGCCAGGGTGGAAGGCTTTCTTGAACGAATGGCTTTCGCAGAAGGAACATACGTGAAAAAAGACCAGATACTCTTCGTGATCGACCAGCGCCAGTATAAGGCAAAGGTAGACAAGGCGCGCGCACAGCTGCGCAAGGACTCGGCCCTGGTGCTGAAGACCAGACGCGACCTTGAGCGTATACGCCCCTTGTTTGAGCAGAATGCTGCCAGCCGCCTTGACCTTGACAACGCCACGGCAGCGTATGAGACGGCCGTTGCAAGCATGGGCATGAGCCGTGCCGACCTTGTTCAGGCAGAGCAGGAGCTGAGCTACACCTACGTGCGCTCGCCGATATCAGGATATATCAGCGAGAGACTTGTAGACCTTGGCACACTTGTCGGCACGGGCGGCAAGTCGCTGCTTGCCACCGTTGTGAAGAGCGACACCGTGCTGATAGACTTCAGCATGACCGCGCTCGACTATCTTAAGAGCAAAGAGAGAAACATTAACCTCGGACAGCGCGACTCGTCGCGCTCATGGCAGCCGTATGTAACAATAACGCTGCCCGACAACAGCACATATCCATATAAGGGACTCGTCGACTTTGCCGAACCGCAGGTAAGTCCGAAGACAGGAACATTCTCTGTACGTGCAGAGATGCCCAACCCTGATCACGTGCTGCTTCCGGGACAGTTTACGAAAGTGCACGCATTGCTCGATGTCCGCGAAAACGCAACTGTTGTGCCGCAGAAGGCACTCATCATAGAGAAGGGTGGAGCCTATGTCTTCGTAATGAGGCGCGACTCTACTGCCGAGCGCCGCTTTATCGAGCTTGGCCCTGAGTTCGGCAACAAGGTTGTGGTGGAGAGAGGACTCGCCCCCGGCGAAACCATAATCAGCGAGGGATATCACAAGCTTACGCCAGGAATGAAAGTGCGCGTAGCCAACAGAAAGAAGACTGCGGTCCGTCCGCAAGCGAAAACCAATTAAAATAAAAGCTTCCGAATAGATGAAAGTAAACTTCTTCATAGACAGACCGGTCTTTTCGATAGTAATATCAGTCCTCATAGTCATTGTTGGACTTATCGGACTGACAATGCTGCCCATAGACCAGTATCCGCAAATAACGCCTCCGGTGGTAAAGATCAGCGCCTCCTATCCGGGAGCCAGCGCGCTCACGGTGTCGCAGGCTGTGGCCACGCCTATAGAACAGGAGCTGAACGGAACTCCGGGCATGATTTACATGGAGTCAAACAGTTCCAACTCAGGTTCGTTCTCGGCGACAGTTACGTTTGACATTTCTGCCGACCCCGACCTGTCGGCTGTGGAAATACAGAACCGCATAAAACTGGCAGAGTCGCGTCTGCCGGCCGAGGTGGTGCAAAACGGCATCGAGATAGAAAAGCAGGCAGCAAGCCAGCTGATGACTATCTGTCTGACATCAAACGATGAAAAGTTTGACGAAATATATCTCAGCAACTTTGCCACACTCAACGTGGTCGACCTGTTGAGGCGCATACCGGGAGTGGGGCGCGTGTCTAACGTGGGCAGCCGCTACTATGCCATGCAGATATGGCTTGACCCCGCGCGACTGGCAAGCTTCGGCCTTACGGTGCAGGACGTGCAGAACGCCCTGAAAGACCAGAACCGCGAGTCGGCGGCCGGCGTATTGGGCCAGCAACCTGTAAAGGGACTCGACTTCACGATACCAATCACGGCACAAGGACGTCTGTCTTCCGTTGGCCAGTTTGAGGAAATCGTACTGAGGGCCAATGCAGACGGTTCGTTCATACGCCTGAGAGACGTTGCCCGCGTTTCTCTCGAAGCGCAGTCGTATAATACCGAAAGTGGAATAAACGGCGGCAATGCTGCCGTGCTCGGCATATACATGCTTCCCGGTGCAAACGCAATGGAAGTGGCAGAAAACGTGAAGAAGGCAATGGAGGAGATAAGCCACAACTTCCCGGAGGGCGTAAAATACGAGATACCGTTCGATATGACGACATACATATCGGAGTCGATCCACGAGGTGTACAAGACTCTGTTTGAAGCACTTGTACTCGTTATCGTCGTCGTGTTCCTCTTCCTTCAGAGCTGGCGTGCCACACTCATCCCGCTTGTGGCTGTGCCGATCTCACTGATAGGAACGTTCGGCTTCATGTTGATTCTGGGCTTCTCGCTCAACATGCTCACCCTGCTTGGCCTTGTGCTTGCCATAGGCCTTGTGGTGGACGATGCCATTGTAGTCGTGGAGAACGTGGAGCGCATAATGGAAGAGGAGCATCTCAGTCCGTATGAAGCCACCAAGAAGGCCATGAACGGACTTACGGGAGCGCTTGTTGCCACGTCGCTTGTTCTGGCAGCCGTGTTCGTGCCGGTTAGTTTCCTGTCGGGCATAACAGGACAGCTGTACCGCCAGTTCAGCGTAACGATCGTAATCTCTGTGCTGCTTTCTACGGTAGTGGCGCTCACGCTCAGTCCTGTGATGTGCTCTCTGATACTCAAGCCAACGGACAAAAACAAGCCTAAGAACAAGGTGTTCACGGCTATCAACAGGTGGCTCGACCTTGGCAACAACAAATATTTAGCCGGAATATCAAGAATAATCAAGAATCCCCGTCGCGTTGGCATAGGGTTCTGCATGATTCTGATAGCCATATTCATATTCAACAAGCTTACGCCTACCAGCTTCCTGCCGTCGGAAGACCAGGGATACTTCACCGTGGAACTGGAAATGCCTGAAGGAACAACCCTCGAACGCACACGTGCCGTAACCGAAAGGGCGGTTAGCTTCCTGATGAAGAATCCTGCTGTGGAGTATGTGCAGAACGTAACAGGATCGAGCCCGCGCGTGGGAACAAGCCAGACAAGGGCACAGCTCACCGTTATATTGAAAGAATGGAAAGAGCGTGACGATAATACAATAGAGGACATTATGGCCGGCGTGGGCCGTGAACTGTCGGAATATCCCGAGTGTAAGTTTTATCTGTCCACTCCTCCTGTAATTCCCGGCCTTGGTACATCGGGAGGATTCGAGATGCAGCTCGAAGCTCACGGCGACGCAACTTATGACGACCTGGTGAACGCTGCCGACACGCTGATGCACTATGCCTCAATGCGTAAGGAACTGTCAGGCCTGTCGTCATCGCTGCAGGCAGAAATTCCGCAACTTTACTTTGACGTCGACAGAGACAAGGTGAAGATGCTCGGTGTGCCTATGGCCGATGTGTTCTCAACAATGAAAGCCTACACGGGATCGGTGTATGTCAACGACTTCAACATGTTCAACCGCATTTACCGAGTCTACATACAGGCTGAAGCCCCATACAGAGAGCACCGCGACAACATAAGCCTCTACTTCGTCCGCGGCTCAAACGGCGACATGATTCCGCTGACTGCGCTAGGCAACACCGAATATACCACTGGCCCCGGCAGCATAAAGCGCTTTAACATGTTCAACACGGCAATAATACGAGGCACGGCCGCACAGGGCTACAGTTCAGGACAGGCCATGGAGATAATGGAAGAACTTGTCAAGGAGCATCTGCCCGACAATATCGGACTGGAGTGGAGCGGACTGTCATATCAGGAGAAACAGGCCGGAGGACAGACCGGAATAATACTCTCGCTGGTATTCATTTTCGTCTTCTTGTTCCTCGCCGCACTGTATGAAAGCTGGAGCATACCTATTGCGGTGCTGCTCTCGCTGCCTGTGGCTGCATTGGGAGCCTACATCGGAATTGCAGTCTGCGGACTTGAAAACGACACATACTTCCAGATCGGACTTGTGATGCTTATGGGACTTGCGGCTAAGAATGCCATACTTATTGTGGAGTTTGCCAAGGATGAAACCGACGCGGGCGTCAATGTCCTCAAAGCCACGCTGCACGCAGCTAGACTGCGCTTCCGCCCGATACTTATGACCTCGTTCGCATTCATATTGGGCATACTCCCTATGGTGCTTGCCTCAGGACCGGGATCTGCCAGCCGAAAGGCTATCGGTACGGGTGTGTTCTTCGGAATGCTGGCTGCCGTCTTCATAGGAATACAGCTCATTCCATTCTTCTTCATTACAATATATAAAGCCAAAAACAGATTGCAGGCTAAGAAAGGGAACAAGGAACAAAAAGCGATAGCACAGCAACAATAAATTATGAGACACGGATTAAAATACATAATACATGCGCTGATATTAACGGCCGCAATAAGTCTGTCTGCCTGTCAGATAGGCAGAAAATACACACGTCCGAATATAGAACTGCCGGCAGCACTGTCTGATGAAGAAAACACAGACTCGACATCCATGGCCGACATCTCGTGGAAAGAGGTTTACACGGATACAATCCTGCAAAGCCTCATATCCAAATCTCTTGTCTACAACAAGGACATGCAGATGGCGGCAGCCAGGATAAAAGAGCTGGCAGAGATGAAGCGTATAAACTATGCTAATATGTTTCCTGCGTTCGGAGCTAAGATCTACGCCGAGAAGGAAAGAGAACATCACGGCAACAGTAACCAGTTTGACCTGAAGGCAGCAATGTCATGGGAACTCGACTTCTGGGGAAAACTGCGCTGGGCACATGATGAAAGCATAGCAGAACTCATGGCCTCTGTAGAAAACCGGCGCGCATTGCAGATAAGTCTCATTGCGCAGGTGGCACAGACATATTATGAACTTGTGGCACTTGACAACGAACTGTCAATCGTACATCAGACCGTAACGGCACGCCGGGAAAGCGAACATCTTGCACGCATACGCTATGAAGGCGGACTGACGTCTGAGGTTACATACCGACAGGCTCAGGTGGAATTGTCAAGGACGGAGACACTCGTGCCCGACCTTGAACTGCAGATAACCACAAAGGAAAACGAACTGGCATTGCTGACGGGCGAATATCCGCACCGCATAGAGCGCTCGACGCTGCCTCAGGAAGTTATCTTTCCTGATAGTCTGCCTGTAGGATTGCCTTCATCGCTGCTGGAACGGCGTCCTGACGTGCGCGAAGCCGAGCAGCAGCTTATTGCGGCAAACGCAAAAGTGGGCGTTGCATACACAAGCATGTTCCCGAACATAACGCTGACAGGATATCTCGGAACTGAAAGCGACGACCTGAAAGGAGTGTTAAGCTCGCCTTACCACTTCTTGAGCGCCAACCTGCTTCAGCCGATTTTTGCCATGGGCAAGAACAAGGCTCGCCACAGAGCTGCAAAAGCTGCATACGAGCGTGCTACTTATGCATACGAAAAAGCTGTTCTGACGGCTTTCAAGGATGCATATAATGCCATAGCCAACTTTAATAAGGTGAAGGAAATATACAAGACACGCTACGACCTGGAGAACTCGTCGAAGACGGCATTGTCGCTTGCTCTTGTCCAATATGTAAACGGAGCCATCGGCTATATGGACTTGCTTGATGCCCAGCGTACTTACCTCGATGCTCAGATCGGACTCAGCAATGCCCTGTTGGACAGTCAGCTGGCAAAGGTGAACCTGTATAAGGCTCTGGGCGGCGGATGGTAAGGATATGTGTCTGAACACATGGCAGGCACAGACAGGAATGTCTAGGTTGTCGACTCTATAAAAAATACAGCGGGCGGACAGTCATTATCGACTGTCCGCCCGCTGTGTTCATGTCCACACAAATGAAACAGAAGTTCCGTTCTTATCCGTTAAGCCTATGCTAAATCTTTCCCTTGTAAGTGCGGAACACCAGATAGCGGCCGTCGGCACAGAACTTTACGCTGTTGCCTGTGGCCTCGTTGAGAGTGCCCTGCCACCAGCTGCCGTATGCGTAAGAGTTCCATTTCAGCCCGCTGCTTTCTATCCTGCTGCAAGAAAAGTTGAATATGCTGACCTGCTGACCGGCGAAAGTCTCAAACTCAGCATCGCCTTCGGCAGCGACAAAGTAGCCGTGGTCGGTTAGCATCACCGCGTCTATGCCCATTTCGTTCTTGTAGCGTTCTATCAGACTGATGTTGCCCAGTGTGTGGTCTTCTCGCTTTCCCGTTGCTCCCACGTATGCAATACTTCTGAAACCCATGCTTAGGCAGTGGCGTGTGGCTTTGGTCTGGTCGTTGTCGTCCTGTTCATCTATGATGTGAAGTATATCGCGGTATTTCTCCTTGAACACTTCGTCCAGTGAGTCGCCGTCGCCTACTATCGCGTCGGGCACGAAGCCGCGTGAGATATAGCAGGCAGCCGCACCGTCGCAGCAGCATACATAACGTGCATTACTTATGGCTGCAAGCGGAATTTCGGCAGTGGGAAAGTCGCCGTTACCGATAATCACGGCATCAGGGGCGAAGGATGTTGTTATCAGAAGGTTCTGCATCGTTGTTTCTTTTGAATGGGAGTTATGGGAGAAATGGGATGGATGAGACAAATGTAGGGTAGGGTGATGCAGCCTGAACTTATGCCGGCTGTGACTGCTGCTGCATCATCCGCTTCCACTTAAAGTAGCCCATTACGGCTATTACCACATAGAGAGCGTAGAGCGAAGCCTTGAAGGGTATGCCCTTGCCGATGTAGAGATATGCGCATACGGCATCAACGGCAATCCAGAAGAGCCATTGCTCGATGTATTTTCTTGACAAAGCCCACAGGCCTACAAAGCTTAGGGCGTTGGTAAAGGCGTCGGTAACGGGCACGGTGCTGTTGGTATAGGTTACTAACACCCACCACGTCAAAGCCCATGCTGCGAAGAAAAACAGCGTTACGGGCAGGATTAATGAGCGCCTGAAATGAGTGATGGGCATATCTTCGCCTTCTTTCTGACCCTTCTTGCGCCCGAATTTCCATACCGCATAGCCGTAGATTGCTGCAACGGTGTAGTAGACGGCCATGCCTGCGTCGCCATACAATCCGTGAGTCCAGTAGAGCCACACGTCGAGAGCCGGCATGACTATGCCCACAATCCATAAGGCTATGCTGGCCTTGTATTCGAGCCAGATGTATATAAGGCCCAACACCGTGGTTACGATGTCGAGCCAATATTGTGACATAAACTGATTGAAGTCCATCTTGCAGCTGCTGTTGTTAGAACGTTAGGCTGAGATGAGCCATAAAGTTTATCGGGGCCTGTGCGGCATATCCCGTTTCATATTCGTCGTCTTCAGTGTAGGCTATTACCTTGCCGTCTGCATTCTTCTTGTAGCCCGGGGCAGACCATCCGTTGTTCATGTATTTCTCGCTGAACAGATTGTATACAGTGCAGCCGAGGGTTATGCTCTTCAGACCTTTCAGCTTGAATGTATATGAAAGGTCAAGATTGGTTACAAAGTAGCTGTCAATCATCATGCTAACCTCGTTGCCTCCGTTCTCGTTCTCGCTGATGTAGCTCTTTATGCCGGTGTTGGTGAGATACTGTTCGCCGATATACTGACTCTGGAGCGATGCGCTAAGTCCTTTCCAGTTGAACGTAAAGATGTTGTTGAAGATGAAGTCGGGCGAGAATGACAGTGGTGTGTCGCCGAGCGTTACGCTTTCGCCCGTGTCGCTCAGTGTTATGTGCCAGTCTTTAGCGCGGTTGCGGCTCCATGTTGCGTTGGCGTCCCAGCGCAGCCAGTCGACAGGTTGCCATGCTGCCTGCAGCTCAACGCCCATACGGTAGCTCTCGCCCACGTTGCGTGCTATCATTTCGCCTATGTTGTTAAGTTCTCCGGTCAGCACAAATTGGTCGTTGTAAGTCATGTAGTAGAAGTTTACTCCGGCAGAGAATCTGTTCGTGGTGAACTTATAGCCAAGTTCCCAGTCGTAGAGCCTTTCTGCCTTGAGGTCTTCGCCAAGGTTGTCCTCGTAGTCGTTACGTGTCGGCTCGCGGTGAGATATGGCAAACGAGGCGTAGGCCTGGTGGTTGTTGTTCATCTGCCAGAATATTCCGGCTTTCGGGTTGAAGAAGTCGAACGAGTTGTCTTCGTTGAACACAATCTGCTTGTATGTGTCGTAGTCGAATGCGTCGCACGGCCCGCTCATCTTGTAGTTTACATGGCGGTACTGCAGGTCAACGTATGCACTGAGTCCCTTTATGAACTCGTAGTTTACCTTTCCGTAAATATTGCCGTCAGTCTTTTTGGCGTTGTTGTCATAATATTTGTGGTTAGGCTCTATGTCCTCGTCGAAGTTTTTCACCCACAGCACGTTGCCGTAGTGGTCGCCGTCATATTTGTTCCAGCCTCCGCCGATTGTTGCCTTCAGACCCTTACGGTTGTTGTAGTTGAGCGATGCTATGGCTCCGTAGAAGTCGTTGTCCATCTGCTTGCGGCGCACCAGGTCGCTCGTCTTGCTCCAGTCGTTGGTCAAAGTATATTCGGCCAGTGTTCTTCCGTCCTTGTATTCTTCGTAGTAGCCGAAGCCCTTTGTGTAATGCAGGGCAACGTTGAGGCTCAGTTCACGTGACAGAATCTGGTTCCAGAGCAACTGATAGTGCTGCTGATGATAATAGTCAATCTGGTTGTCGTAGAAGTGCATGTTGCCGTCTTCGTCGGTATACATATATCCGCAAGAGTTGTATCTGCGGCCGTAGAGGTTCATCTCGTAGAGCGAAGCATAGTTCCATGCATGATATGTCTCTTCCTTTCCGTTGAAGGTGATAAACTTCACCACGGTGTTGTCAGAGAAATATCCGCCCTGCAGGAAATAAGAGTCTAGCTTCGACGATGCGCGGTCGATGTAGCCGTCGCTGCCAACGTTAGACAGGCGTCCCTGGAAGCCCCAGTGGCCGTTGATAAGTCCTGTGCCGAAGCGGAACGTTTCCTTGTGTGAGCCGTAACTTCCGGCAGAGAGGTCTATTCCGCCGAATGGTTTTACGCCGATGTTCTCGGTCTGCATGTTTATCGTGGCACCGAATGCACCCGCACCGTTGGTTGATGTACCCACACCGCGCTGAATCTGCATGCTCTCAACGCTCGATGCAAAGTCGGGCATGTTGGTCCAGTATACGTTGCTGCTCTCTGCGTCGTTGATTGGAATGCCGTTGGCTGTTATGTTTATTCGTGTAGGGTCGGTGCCGCGCACTCTTATGCTGGTGTATCCGATGCCGTTTCCTGCGTCAGACGTTGTTGTTACCGATGGTGTCAGTGAGAGGATAAACGGTACGTCCTTGCCGTAGTTCATCGACTTTATCTGTGACTTGCTGATGTCGGTGTGCGTGATAGGCGTTGTCTCGCCTGCACGTGTAGACAATACCTGAACTTCCTGCAGTGCAACGGTCTTTACCGAGTCTGCCTTTGTCTTTCCTGTTTCGTTAGCTGCTGTTGCGTTGGTTAATGCCAATGACAATGTTGCCGCAACAAAAAAATGACGTTTCATTAAAAAACTAATAATTAAATACACAAAAAGGGGCATACTTTCTTATGCTTAAATCCTTTAGACCAAAAAACAAATTAGTTCGGCCGTTTATCCCTACGCCGGAATTACCCGTATCAGGTTCCAGGGTTTAATCTCAGCCTGCAATTTATCAGGCACCCCTTAATCTACCGTTTGTAAACCGGCGGCAAAGTTAAGGCTTTTTTAACTAACATGCAACTCTATTGTAATGTTTTTGTTTCAAAAATGTAAATAATCATGATATTTTGACGGCTGAATGGATAAAAAATAAAAAAATAGCAATTTTTCAAGCGTAAAATTTTGTGATATGAAATTTTATTCGTATATTTATGGCAGAAAAAGAACAGATACAAATAGTTATCTGGCGGTCTCAAAAATATGCAACAATCAGAGCAATCTGATAAAGTAAGAAAAAGATGATTTGTGATAATTGCCCTTAAAGTGATGAGGAGTCTGTTGAAGATGTAAGCACTTGATTTGAGATTGATGTTTTTTATTTAAGATGAAAGGGGAAAGAAAGTAAATGCAGTTTGTTGATACGGATGTTTTTTATAATTACTCCTTATCGCTTTTGCTAAAGGGAATGGCGGCTAACATTTAGCCGCCATTTTTTGTGGCTAAAAAGCGTGTCTCTCTTTTGTCATATCTTCGTTATTCTGTCGCTTTTGTGGCTCAGAATTCATGTTTTCTTTGGTGCGCCAATGTGTCTTTGACTTTTATCATACTTAGTGTTTCTTGCTGTTTGTGCATATTGCGTGTTATATTATTACGGATAAAGTGAAAATGTATTCAGTCTGTTGTAGGATGTTCTTTTGGTAAAATAAAGTGGTTTAAAAGTTGCATTGTTTTAAAAAGTTTTTATTAAATTTGCACATCTTTTATAACAAACGCTGTTTATAGGTATTAAAAAATAGGTATGAAATAATTTTGTCGGTAAAAAGCAGGCATATTTTGCATTAATATTGAGAATGTTAATTGTTTCCTAAATAAATTGATAAGAAGAAATAAACCAATAAAAAGAACTAATGAGAAAAAGAACTTTTTCATCTAAGCTGTTCCTTCTTTTAGGAACGGCCGCAATCTTAGGATTTTCCGCATGTACGGACAATGACTATGATTTTAATGAGATTGACTCAACAATAGGTATAGGAGGCGATGGTCTCGAGATACCTTCGATGTCAACAGAGATTATCCCGTTGAAGGATGTTTTGGAACTGGAAGAGAATGGTAGTGTTATTGAAGACGAACTGACCGGCGACTACGTATTCCGTCAGGATGGTGCCGATGTAGCCCCGGTTCATCCTTTTATTGATAAGATTACTGTTGCTGAGCAGACGTCGACTTCTAATGATGTTGAACTTGTGTTCTCTACGCCTTCTGGTTCGCGCCGTCGCAGCCGTGCAACCCGTGCCGGAGGCGAAAGTCTTGTGGCTGACGGATGGCTTCAGGCATTTACTTATGAAGGCAAGCAGCCAGAAGAGGTGGTGGATTTGTCTGACGCTGAGGTAAGTTCTTCTGTAAATCTTCAGATAAACTTCAGCGACGTAAGGTCTGTTGTAAGCCAGTTTGACCAGATTGTCATTGCCCTTCCGGCGTTTATGACATTGTCTGACGTTAATTGCGGAGGTCATGCATATACGATGTCAGGATCAGAGCTGACGCTTAAGAATGTTTCAACTTCGTCGAACCTTACTATAACAGCAAACGTAACTTCTCTCGACTTTAAGGAAAAAGACACCACATACGGCTCACTTAAACTTTCTGGCGGCAAGATTATGATGGACGGAAAAGTCTATATCAAGGCCGTGGCCACAAGTATCAATGCAGGTGCAGGCAGCACTACAGGCAAGAAGATAAGCAGCACAATGACCATGAGCAGCTTTGTTGTTAATGCAGCTACGGGTAAGTTTAACCCTGAGATTGCGCTTAACGACCTCGGCAGCGTAACCGTTAGCGGCATTCCATACTTCCTGCTTGGCGGCAATGTGGTTGTCGACCTGTATAATCCGCAGATAAAGCTCACCATGACAAGCGACATGAGCGTGCCCGGCATGCTTGACGGCGTGATTAAGTCGTTTAAGGACGGTCAGCTCCTGGCTACGGTGAACGTAAATGATATTCCGATTGATGCTAACAGAACCTCAACCGTATGCATATGCCGCAGGGCTGAAGGCGTTACCGGCTTCGACCATGTCATCGTAAACGAGAGTCTGTCTAAACTTATCGAGACTATACCTGACAACATCACTTTCTCTGCCAATGCAACGGCAGACAGCAAGAACGACTATCGCTTTGAACTCGGACGCAACTACACGGTGCAGCCGGTTTACAAGGTAGACGCTCCTATCGCCTTTGGCGAGAATGCCAATATAGAATATCGCGACACGCTTGACGGATGGAACGACGACATTGAGGACTTTGAACTTGCTGAAGGTTCGTATATCAATCTTGATGCAAGCATAAAGAGCTGCGTGCCTGCTTATATGTCTATCACAGCAGTGCCTGTTGACGCCGACGGCAATGCCATCAGCTCAGACGAGCTTTCTGTTGAAGTAGAGGGTACAGTAGAGGCATCTAAAGACGGAGTGACTGAAACAGTTTCGCCTGTTAATATAAAGATTAGCCAGAGCAAGAGAGGCGCAATGAAGAAGCTCGACGGCATCGTGTTTGTCGTGTCGGGCAAGGCCAACGGCGCCAGCGGAGCCGTTACGGGCATTACGCTCAACGCACAGAAGCACTCGCTCAAGGTTGACGAGATTAAAATCAAACTTGTGGGAAAACTGATAGGCAACTTTAATTAGTCGCCCTTTAAAAACATCGTTATCTACTGTTA
>UMFT01041942.1_pt1 | contig 21032 bp, 15 predicted proteins | sample 1965081 | NCBI WGS metagenome assembly UMFT01 (sample SAMEA4836053, study PRJEB28245) | human gut metagenome | biome: gut microbiome; material: fecal sample | place: Denmark | collected 2008
TCTGTGCTTCCCCTGTTCCGTGAAGCTGCAAAAAACGGTCCTGATCCAGTATCTCTATACCATCTCCATAAAAGAAGTTTTTCAATGAACCTTTCGTCTGCTTCATAAAAGAATCAAAGGTATACCCTGTACTATGTAACAGCAGATTGCTCACAGACAAAATAGACAGGTTTTGGTCATAATATCCTGTCATTATACCTACTCCGCCATTATTTTCCAGTGTTTTCTGTACTACCTGTGACATAGCCCGTGTTTGTCCCGATACAGTCTCACTTAAAGAATATATTTTATCTTCATAATTTCTCATTTTATAAAAATCCTCACTTCGTTTTATACCTTTTTCATCCTGCTTCAATCTGCCTATTGAAAATTTTCTTGCTGTCTAATGATTTCTGATAATGTCGACAGCAACTTATCAACTTGGATTGGCTTTGCTATATGACCATTCATTCCAGCCGCAAGAGCCGCTTTCTTATCTTCTTCAAATGCATTTGCCGTCATTGCAATGATTGGTATACACGTTTTAGCTTTATCTGGCAGATGTCTAATTTCCTGTGTTGCTTTATAACCGTCCATTTTGGGCATCTGAATATCCATAAGCACCATATCGTACGTACCCACCGGCATTTCCATTATCCTGTTTATACACTGAATGCCATTCTCCACACGTTCTGTTTTAAGACCGGCACGCTCCAGTATTATTTCTGCAATCTCCGCATTCAAATCATTATCCTCTGCTAAAAGGACATTCCTGCCTTTCAGGATCTCACTACCTGTTTCCTGGTTTTCAACATATTTTTTTGCATAATAGCTTTTATCCGCTATCTTGTGCTTTAGTGTGACTGTAAAGACGCTTCCCTCTCCAAGCTCACTCTCTACATTTATTGTTCCACCAAGCAGAGCAACATATTTTTTTACGATTGACATTCCCAGTCCGGTTCCTGTGATTCTGCTCTTTGTGGTGTTCTGTTCCCGTGTGAACGGCTCAAAAATCTTTGTCAGATAATCCTGACTCATACCGATTCCTGTATCGCTCACCCGAGTTCTTACTATTATGTACCCTGACTCATCGCATGGTAATTCCTCTACGTTTACCGTAACAAAACCGCCGGATAAAGTATATTTCATGGCATTGCTCATGATATTAACAAATATTTCCTCTATCTTGGTAACGTCTGTCAATATGTGCTTATGCTCTACATCCACCTTGTAATGAAATACAATATTCTTCTTCTTTGCTTCATCCTCAAATAGTTCAAACAAATTCTGCCAGATAGCTTCAATCTGGGCATAGTTCTCATCAATCTCCATCCTTCCGCTCTCAATCCGAGCCATATCAAGTACATTGTTTATGATTGACAAAAGGATTCTGCCGGACTGTTGCAGTTTTTCCAGATGTTTTGAAGTTTCGGTCAGTTCTTTTCCTTTTAGTTCATCCTCCATAAGCTGTGCATAGCCCAGAATTGCATTCATAGGAGTACGGATGTCATGCGACATATTGTTAAGAAAATTTGTCTTTGCAAGGCTGGCATTTTCTGCTTTTTTCAGAGCAATTTCCAGCTTATCATTGAGTTTTTGTGTATTATTTGCCGCAAGCTTTGCGACAGTTTCTGCTTTTTTTGCCTTTCTTAAAAGTACGAGAATAATGCCAATTATACTAAAGGAAGAAAAACCTAGGGTGACAAAAACAACAAGCAGATTGTCTTTTACAAAGTCAGAAAATGTCACCTTACCTGCCGTACTGTCATAAATAGCAATTGCACTTGTAAGCATATCAGACGGCATGGCCTTTAAAGTTTTATTCAGTATCGACAAAAGAGCTGCCTCTCCACTTCTTACCGCAAAGCATGCCTCCATTGTTTTTGTAAGTGGAACACTTTTGAAACTCCGGCTGTTATCATATATCATTGCCTGACTTGCTCCCATGAGGAAACAGTCTGCTTTTTCACCGGAAACCATATTTGCAGCATCCTCAAGCGACTCACACTCTACAAGCTTCCATTGTGGATAACTGAACGCAATATGCTGTTTTAAAGCATCTTTTTCCTTTGGCACAGCTACCGTATACACATCATTCTCATCAAACTTTTTCTCATCGGTTACTGCCATCAGACTGTAAGTCCACGCTGTATTTGTAAGTGCATATCCTTTTTCTTCTGCAAAATCAGGATTTCTGCTGGTATAAAAAATAATATCAATTTCATGATCCTGTAACGCCTGAGTCATTTCGTCATAATCATCATATGCCTTCATATTAAACTCCAGCGTCTGATCATTCAGGCAATCTTTGGCATAAGAGATATATTCTGGCAACATACCGGTAAGTTTTCCAGTCTCTTCATCCATAGAAAAGATTGCCGGATCATTGTTTAAAAATCCTACCCAGATATCACCATGTTCTTCCAGACAGGACTTTTCTTCACCTGTAAGAATCTGATTATACTCAAGCGTAAAATACTTCTTATACAGATCTGCCTGAAAAAAAGGGCTATCTTGCTCCAACTGACGCATAGCCCAGTCCAGCTCTGTCTTGACATCGCTGCGCTCTTTGTTTATTACAAAATATATGCCCGATTTACCAATATTGGTAACGGACGATATTTCCTGTTCAGACCAGATGGATTCCTCCAAAGATACAAAACAGTCTATTTCATGATTTGCTAATTTCTTTTCAACATCATCATTATTATACACATTTATATGTTCTGTATTTATGCCATTCTTATTCTCCCACTCTGTCAGCATGTTTTCAGGTTCTGTACCCATGAGCACACCTACACGTTTCCCATCCAGAGACTTAAAATCAGAAGTCACAATATCCGTATTTGACAAATCAGCATAAAGAATATATTTTTCCTCCCCCATCGGTTTCTCGGAAAAAAGCATCTTTTCTGTGCGTTCATCGGTGTAAGAGACATCGCCCATAATATCAATCTCACCCTTTTCAAGCATGTCAAAACAGTTTGACCAGTCACATTTCACATACTCAAATTTCCATCCGGTATAGCCTGCCAAAGCCTGCATGAGTTCATAGCCAAATCCTCGTCTGACACCGTTTTTATCCATATAATTAAAGGTATCCTCAAACGAACCGACGCGGATGATCTTCTGCTCTTTTGCCTGCGTGTCTGATTTTTTTGTTTCCTGCTGCGTTGACTTATCTTGCATTGCCATCTGCGACTGCTTTTTATCATTATCTGTTTCAGCAGCCCGGCAACGTACTGATACCATCATCCACATTCCCAAAACCACAAGTATACCTATGCATAATACAACTAATCTTTTTCTACTTTTGTACATTGCTCTTTTCTCCACAACTTACCCGGTTATTACCCGGCACTGATTTTCTATTTACCGTTTTCCCTACTTTTTTTCATCATTATATCTTGTATTGTTAACTTCGGTCAACAATGCACGCTTATTTTTGTCTTTTTTGTGGATATCATTAAATTTAATTTAACTTCAACAGATTCATTATCAATTTTACCATTACATCTTTTTCTTCCGCTTTTGATTCAGCAACCATCAGTGTGATTGCTACTAACGTTCCATCACTGAGTCTCTTTCTCCCATCCTGAAACAGCGCATTGTTCTTGTCTAAAAATTCCAGAAACAGTGATGCGGCAATTCTTTTACATCCATCTGCGTATGGATGATCCTTTATCATAAAATATAACAGATTAGCCGCTTTCTCTTCCAAAGACGGATACGCATCTTGTCCAAATACACTTTGGTAAACTGCGGCAATAATTCCTTCTACCTTGCCGCTCTCTTTTTCTACACCAAATACATCTGTCTCAAAAGAATCCTTCATCTGTCCAACCATCTGAACACAATCTTCATAAGTAATGCGGTATATCGGAGTACTTCCCTCTGGCTTACTTAATGCCTGGTGGTCATATTGATCCAGAAGAATCAATGCATCCGTGTATTCATTTATAGCTCTGAGCACATTTTTTTCTTCTATGTCAAGTGCATCCACAAGCATCCTTGACTGAATATCAACTGTTTTCCTAAGTGCCTGAAGATGATTTTCATTGAGCGCATAGCCTTTCAAAATAAACTGTTTAAGAACACTATTTGCCCATTTTCTGAAAGCGATACCTCTTTTGGAATGAACTCGATACCCTACAGACAAAATCATATCCAAATTATAAATCTTAGGTTTTCTTCCCCCCGTACTTCTGTCGGAAAAGCCGACAGAAGTCTCATCCAATTCTCCTGAAGCAAGAATATTTGAGATATGTTTGCTTACTGTAGTGCGCTTAACCTCAAACAACGCTTCCATTTGTTTTTGAGTCAGCCAGACAGTCTCTTGCTCAGGATTAATTTGAACTTCTATATTAACATCACCATCTGTAAATAATACAATTTCACTCTTCATCTTTTTGTTCCTTTCCATGAATATTTCACGCTGACTTTTCCAAATCCCATTTTCAGTCAGACTACTTTTTATCCTTTGATTTATAAATGAGTGACGAAAACCCATAGGCAAACCTATGGGTTTTCACTACTCATTTATCTTTTTTTTCATTCTTTCACTCCGCCCGTTTTTAAGTATTCATCCGCATTTTTACATATTTTATTAAATACTTCTGTACATATGCGCCTTTCTTCTTGGGTTAGTCCCTGCAAGACCGTTTTTGCAAACTCATTCTGCACTTTAATTCCATCTTCTATGATCGGAATAGCTGCCTCCAATAAAACAATCTCGATATGCTTCTTATTGTCAGTGCTTTGGACTCGCTTTACCAGGCCTCTGCTTTCAAGATTTTTCAAGGAAGAAGACACATGAGATTTTGTGGATTTGCGAATTTTGACAATCTCCGCTGCCGTATTATGCCGTGGATTGTTATGCAAAAATATCAGTATGTCATATTCCATCTGTGTTAACTGGTATTTCTCACATACTTTTCTTGAAAGCATTTCATAACAACTTGAGATTGTCTTATGTTGATCCCAAAAAAACATAGCGTTTCTCCTTTCTTTCACTTCGTTCTATTTAGAACGATTATATGGTGTCTATATCCCCTTGTCAACCCTTACTTATAATTTTTTCCACGATTTTCTGAGTGCCACATAGGAAATCAGAAAATTTGCAAACCAGCCAGCTGGTACAGCAAGCCAGACAAATGAGATGCCAAAACGAGGTGCACAGAGCAAAGCAACTGACAGACGGATTGCCAGATTTACCATATTCGCAATGAGAAAAGGCTGCATGATTCCAAGTCCGCGAAGAACTCCATCCGTTGCCATCTTGATACCCATAAAAATAAAAAAGCAGCCGAGCCATCTCATATAATCCCCGGACACCTGATATGCCAAAGCGGTTCCATCCTTACCCAGAAATAACGAGGAAATTTGAGTATGCAGTGTTTCAATGATTATAAAAGCAAGAACTGCAAAACACAGATCCAATACCAGTGCGGCATGATACCCTTTTTTGATACGCTGGGGTTTCTTTGCGCCAAGATTCTGGGATACATACGGTGAGACTGCATTTCCAATAGATACAAAAATCAATGAAAAAACATTTTCCACCCGCATCGTTGCTGAATAACCAGCGAGTGCCTGTGTACCAAATGGATTTACAACTGCCTGTACGATCATCATACCAATTGATACTGTGGACTGTTGGAGAATGGATGGCACGGCGATTTGAAGCATAGAATACAACTCCTGCCCATTAAACCAGGCAAAATGACTTTTATATCGGCGCATCCGACTAAAGAAAATCAAAAGCGAAAACACTGCGGAAATCCCCTGTGCAATGAGAGTTGCAAGGGCTGCGCCGAACACACCCAGACCAAGTCCGTCCACCATCCAAAGATCCATAAATATATTCAAAACAGAAGAGAATATCAAAAGACCCAATGGAATTTTTGACTCTCCGATAGATGTGAACATCGTTGAAAGAATATTGTACATAAACAGAAACGGAAAGCCTACAAAATAAACCCGAAGATACAGTACTGCTTCATCCAGTATATCAGCTGGCGTCTGTAATAAGTTCATCATTGAACGGGAAAAGCAAAAACCAAAAACCCCCAGAAGTATACTTAGAATCAGAAAGCTAATCAATGATGTTGACACGATTGTTTTCATTTTACTATAATCTCTGGCTCCAAAATAACGGCTCACAAGCACACCTGCGCCCACACCGGCACCCAAGGCTATACAAATGAAGACATTCGTAAGTGCAGCGCAAGCACCAACTGCCGCAAGTGCAGAAGAGCCGACAAACTGACCAACGATAATAGAATCAGCCATATTATATACTTGTTGAAAAAAGCTGCCTAAAATCATAGGCATTGCAAAAACAGTCAATGCTTTCAGAGGCGCATCTGTGATCAAATATTCATCCTTTGACATTATCTTATTTTCTCCTCCATCAGAAATTATTTTGCATTGTAAAGCGTTCATTCGCAATCCGCTTCGCAGCTTGCTCATGAACGCTTTAAATTTTTCAGTGCCCTCGACTCATCGGATGGGATAGGTAAAGAGGACTATTTCTCATAAAATGCATCCTTCGCCTCAACCGTCAGGTCATCCAGTTCCGAGAAAACCTCATTGAAATTTTCAGGAAAATTGTTTTCACCGGACGCTTCTATCCTGCTTCCATCCACAAATTCCGCCTGAAATTTCATACTATAGCCATCTAATGCATTGGGATCCCCTCCACAAAAACCTGCCCAGGACGCAACATTATAGTTCTCCAGAATCGTACGTGCTTTATCAAGAATCTCTGCTGCCACCGGATAGTCAAAAAACTCCTCTTCTTCCCCATTCCATGGCTCCACCCGTATGAGTGCTCCTTCCTCCTGCCGGAGCAAGCTTATGCTCCAGATCGATTCCACCATCGTTCCATGCACATAATATGTCAGTTCCTGAATATCCGGAAGCGGTGTACTCTGGCTCTTTTCCAGATTCTTCGTGTTCTCTTTGTCTGCTCCCACTGTCGTGTCTCCCGGCATTTTATCCGGCTTATTTCCAAACCACTTTTCGCAGCCTGTGAGCAATGCCGTCCACGTAATAAATGCCATCAGCAATAAGCAGCCTTTCTTTCCTTTTTTCATAAGCCACTTCCATTTTCCTTTTGAGCACGCTTCTTCAAAAGCATTCGGATGCCTGTTGACAGCAGTAAAATAGTTAGCACAACTCTGAAAATACTGACTCCACCAGAAGACATGCCACTTTTTTTGAGCGCAGTTTTTTTATCCAGTTCTCCGCTTAGCATATTGGGTGTCGCCCCTTTTACATAGGTCAGAGTCCCCTGATCCTGAATGCCGATTACCGTCACCATATCCCCATCACTCTGATCAGGAACGGAATACTGATAACGTCGATCGCCCTCCTCAAAGACTCCTCTGCCCATTCGCTGGGTTCCGATAAATTTTTCACCGCGATATTTCCGGTCTGTGAGAATAGTGAGCCCTGCCTCTTCCAGCGTCTCCTCATCAAATTCGTATTCTCTTCCCAGCATAAGATTGTCGAGAAACTCATCTGACAGATGATAGGTTCCCACATCTGCTTCACCCAGGAAGACTTCCAGTGCGCCCACGCCCAGATCGGAATTCCATTCCATATTTTCCTCTGTCGCCGGAAGATTCCACTTTTTCAGCTTCATTTTTTTTGCACTTCGCATGGCACGTGGGGCATAGATCGTAAGGTCCAGTTCGTCATCATAAGCCGGTTCCAGAACCTTCAGCTCTCCGCAGACAATCACAATCTTTCCATCATTTGCCGGATCATAGCTGCCCTGTCCCACATATACCACATCATCCACTTTTCCTTGCATAGCCGCACGCTTTGTACCACACGATTTCACTGTAGAGACAGCACAAAGTAAGCCAAGCAGTATCACGATAACCGCACCTGTTTTTTTATTTTTTCTTGGTTTCTGAGTTTTCTTCATCTTCACCCCCCCCTTTCTTTCCAGAGCATACATCACTGCTCTTTACTGTCGCTTTATGATCAGGGATTCATGATCATATAAACAGTCATGGCATATAATGGTAATACAATAAGTAACGGAAACGCCCAGTTTCCCATCGTCTCCCGGACATTCTTCCAACGCATAAGTAAAGTTTTCCTGTTCTCTCTCTTCTGGCGAATGCGTTTTCGTTTTCCATTTTCCAGAAGCTGAAAGATCACCGGCGAATCATAGACCCCTATTCGCCCAAATGCTGCAAATCCTGCCATCGAAATCGGAAGTGCCAGACACAGCCAGATAATATTGTAACTGTAATCCAACTGCTGAAACAACGTCCAGTCACCGGAGCCAATACACTTCAATGCAGTGAGGATCCATGCCAGGATGCAAGTGGAAGCATTCACCAGCAGGAGGATCATCGCAATCTTCACGATACGACCCGGAGAGTAGAATCTCAGCTGTACCGGAAGTTCCTTTCCGCCAATCGTTTCAAAAAACACCGGTTTTATGGATTCTTCCGGTTTCTTCTTTTCTTCTTCGCTGATACTCTTAAGAATCTTTCTTCGAACTCTGGCCTCTCTTCCCTTACTGAACACCGTAAACAGAATCAGTGCTGCTACCAGTCCGACCATGCCAACCAGTTCAAACAGTTCTTTCGGATCCATAGGTACTCCGCCATAATTCCGAAATGCAAAAAAGATAAAAATCATCACCGCCAGCGTTCCAAGAAGCGGCTCGATCACCCAGGGATAGGTCCTGGTTTCTTTTTCCGCCAATACAGATACCTTGCCTGTCTGCCCGTTCACTGCTGCCTGCACTTCTCCGCAATCCATAAAATAGACTGGAAGAAATGCCGGCAGACGAAGCAATGCTTCCGACTCCGGATACAATGCCAGTCCGGTTGTCTGCATCGTGCGCTCCACAGTCGGACGATATTCCTCTGCCACCTCTTCAAACACACGGCGTCTTAACTCCGCACCATCGACAGTCGGAACCTCCGCTGCGTGACCTGCGATATATCCAAATTGAAATGGCTCCAGTTCTTCCCACAAAAATGGTTCCATTCCATTTAATAACAGGTTGTTGCATCGCTCCGTCACATTGACTGCCACATGCTCCAGAAATCCTCCGCATTCATAATGTCTGTTGGAATTATCCCTGGTTACAACAAAACGGATAGGCCCGCGGATCAGTTCATATGGCAGATAAATTCCTTTTAATTTTTTCTTGTTTTCCTTTAAAATCTGAGCTTCGCTTTTATCATGATGCTGCTCGATCCATTCATCCAGTCGTTTTTCTGCCTGTTTCCGATTCAGTTTAAAAGGAATCAGCATCTCCGGAAAACCTTCTCCCATCTGGACATCCGAGCGCAGAACCTTGGACTGGCAGAAAATACAGGTCTCTGCCACTTCATGTTCTTTCACAATCACCCGTGCTCCACAATTCGGGCACTCACATGCAATCGTCTGACTGTCCGGAAGCTCCTGCTCTAACAAAGTTTTCGTAAGACTCCGAAATTCCCGAAGCTTTTTTAGCGGAATCTCTGTCCCTGTATTTCCTCCACAGTACGAACAGTGGTAATTCTGTGTCACAACATCAAACTGGGCAGGTGCACCACAGGTGGCACAGTGAATTGTCATAATCTTTCCCTGATTCATACCCTATCCTCCCTTAATTCTGTTTTATGCCCATGGATCTGCTTCTTTTGGTATGCGGATTCCGGTTAAGAGCTGCTGTTCCCACAAGAACCACTGTCCTGTAGATGGTTTATTCCGAAGCTTTAATGGTCTCGGACTGTCTGCACCACTACATACTACATATAAATTAAGATATCCTTCCCCTATCTGACTTCGGCTATATGCATTTTCCAATACCACAACCCGGTACGGCTGTACTGGAGTATAATTATTCTCCGGAGAAGACCCGGAAAAATAGGAACGCATCAGATATTCTTTTCCACGGAATCTGTCTCTTATAAACTGTTTATCGATTCCATTCAACGGTCTGGGACCCCGCAGAAAATCCAGCATTTTTTCCGTTTCAGATGGATTCTCAGGATAAAGGGCAAGCGCTGCTACCGTTAAAGCAGCCACTTCCTCCGGATTTGTCAATCCCGCCTGCGGCATTGCCTGTAATTCCTGTAATGTTTTTGGAAGTCTGTTCAATATTATCTCTCTCATATAATCCCTCCTTTAAATCGGTTCCCATTCTCCGGTCAGATAATCCATTCGATAAACTAATCCGAATGGGGACACCGCATAATAATATTCTGCTACAAACTGATCCGAATGATCTGTACCAAGGGCAAAGATCACACAAACTTCACTCTGAATAGTATCCATACTATCCACATCCCGGATTGCCATACCCTGTTCCAGTCTCTCCTGCACCTCCGGCTGTGCAAGCAGCACATCCATTTCATTGCCGAAACAATCACAATTTTCCCCAGCCGCTGCTACAGGATGCAAATAGAACTTTTCCACTGAACCGCTCGTAAATGGGAAAAAAGCTTCTCCTTCCATTTCGTGAATGGTCAGACAATCTCCTTCCAGCTCCAGCCAAATTGTACCGTTTCGGGTTCCATCCGGCGTGTTCAGACAGAATTCCAAAGACTCGCCAAGTGAATCCCCATATGCATAATATCCATCCCAGGAAAAACGGATATCCTCCATCTCTCCATTCAAAAGTCCCCCATAATACCACATATCCAAAGGAACTCCATCCTCACCGGTCCTGAAAGTAATGCTGTAAAAATATGGTTCACCCGCATCTGTTTTGGCAGAATCGCAATACCAGCTTCCCTCCATTCCATAAAGATATCCCTCCTCCGGCATGTAGGAACCCGATAAAAGCTGCATCACTCCGTCTGCCGGCTCGATCTCTCCGGCATAAGTAAGATAATAAGGATGCCAGAAAACTTCCTGGTTTCCTTTTCTGGCTGTGACCCGTACATTAGAATAAAGATCACTGAAATTACACCGTAAGATCAGAGGAAGACCATCATTGCTTTCCCATAGCAAATCCTCTGTACTGCTCTCAGTAAAGTCATCATTCCATCTGCAGGACTCTATGGACATCTTCCACCCATCCTCTGCCGGAACGATCACATACCACTCATCCCCTGTATATTCTATGATATGGTCTTCTGGGATCCCTTCCAAATATGGATAGGTCTCAACTCTTTGATATTCATTTCCCGGAAAACTGTAATCTGGCGTATAGCCCAGAAATGCTGCTCCAAATACTGCCCCATAATCTTGCAGCCATTCCTGTTCTTCCACTAATGCTGCTTTCCCCGCCTCGGTAAGCCAGGAAGTCGTACCTCCTTTTTGGGACTCTCCCAAATCCAAGGATTCCGTATGAGCACTCGTAGTTGATTTTTCTTCCGGTTCCACATAGTCTGGATTTGTCATTCCCAGACCGCCGTCTTTAATATCCAGGAGGTCGCAGCCGGTAAGAAATGTACAGAACAATACCAGTATTGTCAGAAGCATACCTTCCTTTTTTCCAGTCTTTCTTTTCTTTCCCATTTCCTATCCCCCCCTCTTATCATTATAAAAATTATAACTTCTTCAAAGTATTAACCACCATAGTCTGAATAATCTTTTATCAGGCGCACTGTATGATAAGCTTCTGATCCATACATCTGGAGCAGATGAAAGAACGTTCTCATGAATCTTGTTTGTGTTCGTAACACTGCCCACCTGCACTTGAATATCTTACCTTTATTATACCTTTTTTTCCATGATACGTATACCCTATATGAAGATTCCACTTGAATTTTGCACAGAAAAAGGGTCATTGTTGCACATTTTTCTGATACTTTATACAACAATGTTCTTCTCTTTTCCTATGAAATAAACAGCCGTTCCTGATATCCTGCTGTTTTGTACTTCTTTATTTGGTCAACCACCGGAATTAATCGTGCATCTGTAATTTTATCCAAGCTTTTCATCCGCCTATCCGAAATTACTTCACTTGATCTACATTGCTCATAATCTTCGCTCTCCATATGCCAGAAATAAAACGTCCCTTTATAGTAATCTGCCAGTTTCTGTGCAATCAAAAGCCCTTCTGGATCCAAATCTCCAGAATAATAAACAGTCGTGCCTGACTCTGCCAACAAGTCAAGCAGCATCAAGCTGGCAAGTCTTGGCTGTCCATTCATACACATACAGGAATATTCCTCTTTACCACACAACATTGCAAAAACAGATGGATTTTCCACAATTAAAATTTTCTGCTGCAAGCATCTTACTTCTTTCCAATCCGTAATCACACCTAGTGGAATCTGGAGGATATCCTGCTCTTTTTGAAATCCCGCCACTCCACTATGCATATCTCCATCTTTTTTCACTGCCTCCACCCGATACAACATTACAGAATTCGAAACATCATCCAGCAAAATTCCGGCTGCAAGAAAACTTCTCTGTCTTTTATAGGCCGGAAAGGTCTCTATTTGCCCTATTATTAAATTTCGTAATTCCAAATTTCTCTGAATTATCTGATAAAGAAGTCTGCCTCCCACAGTGCCTTGGTCAAATGCATGTGGATTTCCAGTCACCATTGCAGCAAAAACTGCCAGGTATATTTTTTGTGTTTTCCTGTATGGCAGTTTATTAAATATTTCTGCGGAAAGCTTTAACTGTTGCTCCAGTTCTTCCGGCGATAAGCTCTGAACACGAACGCTCCCTGAGAATCTTCCATAAGAAGCATATTTTTCAAAAAAACCGTTCAGTACCTTTTCCCATACTGAATTTTGCCGAAAATATTCTACACATTTCTTCAGTTGCTCAGATTCTTGCCGCCTGCTCAATCTCGATTCCTCTCTCTTCTACCTTTTCCTCATCTTCTAACAACTCTTTTTTATGCCCATTCCAGAGATATGGCATCACCGTAACAAATTTCGCATTTTCCGGACGAATTAACTGATAAATTGCAAGTGCATCCAAAGTATCACAGTCTCCCCAAAGCACCTGAGAATTGATGATAAAGTCAAACTGGAATTCTGTCATAAGGCGGAACATATCCCGAATATTTTTATTATCTACTCCGGCAAACGCTTCATCCAGTGAAATCAATCTAGGTGCGTCTGCTCTTCCACCCTGATATTTAGCAACTACTGCTGAAAATAAAGGCACATACATCGACATCACTTTTTCTCCGCCACTAAATGTTCCAAAAACACTGTTTGTCAACTCTTTTTGCCGCTCTCCACTTTTTTGGCAGAATAGTTGAAACTCAAACCACTTTCGATAATCCAACGTATCCTTCATAATCTGATAAAAGAATACCATATAATCCTGATAATTTTGATTCAAACGAACAAAATCATGGTTCAAATCCGTCCACCAGGTATAAACTTCATCTTCATCTAACTCTGACATTTCCGGAAAACGCTCAATTTCTCTTCTGATTCGTTCTAATAAAGTTGGCTCCAGTGATGCACCCTCAATAAAAAGATTCTCTAAACGTAGTACCAAACGTTCAATTTCCACACTATATTCTGACATCTGATAGCGGTATTTTTTATTCTTAAACGCTTCGATAGAGGCTACTTTTCTAGTATCCTGAATCGTGTTCAAATTTTTCCACTCCACTAGCATAGCCAGATCCTGCTGGCATTGTTCAGGCTTATACTCTACAAAATAAGGATCTTTTATCATTTCTTCATAAATATCTTCCTGATACAGCCAGTACTTCAATTTTTCATAGTTTTCAAAAAAAATGCGCATAATACAGCGATATCTGCTGACATTATCCGCATTTAAATATTTTATTTCTGTTAAGGGTTTGATTAACTTATCTGATACCTGCACGGTAGCCTCCTTTGTCCATGAACTCCTATAACTATTAACTATAGCTTGATAAATTTAATCATATCATGCAGGTAACTGTTATTCAATGTGCGATTTTATTTTTTTGCAAAGCGCACTATTAGTAAAGCGGTTAAAAAATCATCTACAACAAAATATATCCATCATCTCCGTAAACCATTTCAATTCGCTGGTAAAACGCTGGCACAGCTGTGCCGGATTTTCACGCCCCTTGCCAAGATCAAAAAAACCGCGTCCGCTGTGCACTGCAATATACAGCCTGCCATCGGAATTGAGGTTCATAGAAAATCTACCAAAGGCAGAGTCTGCCAACGTCAAAATCTGCGCTATGCGACTAGAAGACAGGATATGAAGGGCAGCCTGCACATCATCACTACTCAGATTGAAGCGCTTGTCAAAGGCCTCGTTGTTTGTCTTAATTGTCTGGGCGTTGAAGAGTTTATCCATCCTGTCTCGAGGCCAGATTGTCAGCCATGTAGAAAATTCCTGATTTAGCTCGCACAGCATCCACTGTCCCGTGTAGACCTTCTGTTCCGTCTTTTCCCACAGACCGGTCTCCTCCCGCTGAACTTCACTGACACTTGTTAACTCAATTGTACACAATTCCGTAGTCAAGCCACGATATATGCCTCGGACATACCCGCTGCCACTGCAATAGCTGTGATTTGGCAATGGAATATTTGTATCTTTCACATCTAAAAGATGAGGAGCAGGATTTATCTGTACGTTTTCAAAAATCATGCTCACTATATCCGGCACAATGGCATCAAATACCTGCTGGCTTGTCTCTCCCCTGGACTTACCCTGTACCATTTGCCCCAAACCGATAAGCACACCGCCGATGATTACCAGCACAATTTTGCCGCCCAGAATCACTCCTGCTATACCAATTACTGCGCCCAACAGCGAAAGCATTTTACCCCCTAACTTGCCACTCTTACTTTTGTTCAGTTCCTGCGCTAACTGTTCCTCTATCATAGTCGTTTTCTGTTCTATTGTATTTTTCATAGCTCCCCTTCCTCCATTCCTTCTAAAGTTTTTCGACATGTTTAAAAGAATGCACGATATGCTTCTATTGTGAATCTAAAACAATCCGTCAAAAGCACATTTATTTATTCCATTTTATAATAAACACCCTCATCTCCCCAAGCCAGAGAATTCTCGTCAATTTCAAAAACTCGGTACGACACACTGTCATACAAAGTGGAATTGGCATAATAGGTGCTCACCTCATCCGTGGAATAAGAAAACGTACCATAGTCCATTTCCGCAGGCTCAGCGCCGGGAGCACGCTGGTAATAGCTCCAATTGCCATTACTGTCAATAACAATATAGATTTCCGCTGACAAATCACCATCATAGTACCAAATACCCTTGAATTCCGAAACATTTCGTTGACAAAGCTCGGAATCCCAGCTCCAGTAGATGTCTGACTCTCCACTCAAGCGTCCGTTCCACTCTGGCACTTCGTCTCTCGATGAATCAGATTCGTCGTCCTCGGTAAGACGGCTCCCGTCCTCATACAAAAGATTTTCCATCCCTTCTCCATAGTTAAAGTAACCATAAGCTGCACTGTAAAGCTGACCGTCCTCTATGGCAATACGGCTACCGGAATCATCCAGGTTACTATATGCATAGATAGCTTCCCACTCCGGTTCATAGCAGAGATAGCCGCTATCCACCACTTCACCACTGAGAAAAAGCGTCCAATTGCCCTCTGAGTCAATCTCCATAGAATCATACTCATTGTTCGCTTCACCCAACCAAATCCCCTCAAATTCACTGAAATCATTGACCGCATCTTCGTTTAAGCCACCTCCTAAGCCTTCATTTGGATTGTCCTGTGCTGCGATCTGCTCTGAATCCTTAACCCTCCCCTCGAAGGAATCCGAATCATCAGAAAAATTGTCGTCGCTTTTACCATCGCTACCGCAAGCGATAAAGCTCATACATAGCGCCAGTACTAAAGTAAGCGACAGAGACTTTTTTAAGCGTTTCAGCATGCTCTTCCCCTCCTTCTTCAAATAATAAACTATATCTCAAAGCCGCCTTGGATTCTTAAAGAAACTAAAAATCCACTGTACAAATATTGTACAGTGGATTTGATAAAATAACCATTAACCAAAGGTTAGTTCTTTTGCCTGAGCAACTCAGCAAGCTGCTTTCGCTTAGTCTTGGTATCGCCCTCAATATGAAGTTTAGAATAAAGCTGATTTACATACTGCTTTACGCTACCCTCAGAGAGAAACAGCTTTTCTGCGATTTCACGATTTGACAGACGTTGCACTTTCAAACAAGCGAGCTCATACTCCCTTTCAGTCAATGTGACAAATACCGCTGGTCGGACATTTTCACCTCTTCGACGTTTTGCTGCTTCGCCCAGTTTAATAATCTGTGCAATAAAGTCGGTCCGAATTTCCAATGCCAGCACCGGCTTCAAAAAATCATAGTTTTCCACAAATGGCATCACAAGATTATCCGGTTCCGCATCCGAAAGTGCTTTTTTCAGCCATATACGGGCTTCCTCAAGTTTACCCAACTTTTCATAAGCTGCTGCCGTCTGAATCTGAATATGCAGAGCTACCAGCACATAATGCATGGTCTCACACACAGCTAACAGCTGTGTGCTACGTCCTACCACCTTGGCATAAGCGCCCTCTGCAAGATACACCTGATTTTCAATCATCTCCATCATGGGCTTGCCCGGTGCAAGCATATTAACGTCCGAAAGCCGATGTTTTAAAAAAACTTCCGGAATTTTGTCAATTTTGCCACACAATGCATGGTAATAAGCGCTGGTAGCGCACCAAAGGTTAATCCACGAAGCATCATGATAACGCAACAACATCGCATATCGTTCGTCAAAAGTATAACGTTGCTCTACCTCAACATACAGCGAGAGCCTGCGTGAAAGAAAATCACAGCAAAGCGCCATGTTAATCTGCCCATTTTCTTTGACCTGTGTATAGGCGCGTTCCAACTCAATGTGCGCATCAGTGAAATCTCCCTGACAAAACAACGCCTCTGCGCGCATAATGGTCTCCGCTCCCTGTCCGTGATGACTGGTGACCTTATAATAATGAGGCATGCACTCATCCATTTCAGCAAGTTCATTTTTCAAGTCTCCCGGCATACGGTAAAACATCATCAGAACGGAAGGCGAGCCAAAAGTCCAACCACCGCTCGATTGGATACTAATAGCTGAGTGCGACATCCGGCTGCTGGCGCTACGGTGCAGGCGGCTCATGGCGCCGATGTCATTGTAGCAAAGAAAACTTAAAATAAGATCACATTCTCCCAGTAAATTGCCACGTTCTTCTTCGGGCATCTCTGGATGTTCCTCAATTGCTGTCATCAATAACTCTTTCAGTTCCATCATTTTCGGGATCTGTCGCCATGTGAACATTCGACGCATTAGCACCAAAATTGCAAAAGGATGTGCTTTCAACGTTTCGGCAGGACATTTATCCAGCGCTTTCCGTACATCCTCAGCCTTCAACGACGCCAACAGAATACCTGCGTCGCTGCGAATGACCCTCAGCAGTGCATCATAATTTTCGCTCTTTTCATAAGCAGCGATCGCGTGAAGATACTGCCAATGTTCTTCATACCACAAGCCAAAGCGCTCCCAATAAAGTTGCTGCACTTCTGCTTTCATTTTCAGGAAACTGCGCTCGGCACATTCTTTCATCATGTGGTGGAAACGATACGTCGTACCGTCCGGCAGGCGCGTAACAAAAGCATTTTGCTCGGTCAGCACAGAAAGCATTTGCCCCGCATCCGCATCACCTGTGATATACTGTGCCATTTCGACCGTAAATTCGTCGGCAAGCCCCATAACCGCCAAAAACTTCTGTTGCGGTCTGGGCAGCGGATCAATCATAGCAGCGGTAAATGTAGCATAAATATCAGAATGACGACCAGGCAACACACCACGCTCAAAAAGTGTGTGCAGATTCAGATACACAGCTGAAAACCAGCCCTCGCTGGAATAAAGCAGATTTTTCAGTTGTGTATCTGAAAGCTCTGTGCCACAGCGATGGGCATAGGTGGCAAGCTCCGTCTGATTAAGGCGTAGCTGTTCCGTGCCAATCTGATACACCTTTCCTCCTAGCCGCAGCGCCTCTGCAGCAGGCAAAAAACGGTCCCGACTTACTACAATCAGATGCATATTTGAAGGTAACCGATTTGCTAACATACAGAGAAATAGCGAAGCTCGTTTATCCGTAAGTAGATGAAAATCATCGATAAAGAGATAGCAGGACACTTCTCCCGCCAGCACATGACAAAGATTATCAACCAACAATCCACCGCCTGCTGCGTCTACCGGACAAGAATACTCCTGTAGAAAAGAGAAGCCAGCACGAGTAAACGCCTCCTGTACATTTTTCCAAAAAATCGCAAGATTATCGGAGTACACGCTGATGCGAATGATATGCAGCTGCTCTGCCTTGGTACGTTCACTGAGATACCAGTTTACCGCAGTGGTCTTTCCGTATCCCATAGGTGCAACCACCGTGGTCATAGCACAATGAGAAATAGGCTGTAAACTTTCCTGCAATCGCTCAGATATGTAAATCGTATTTAGCTTCCATTTTGCTTTTGTCATAATGTATCCCTCCGATGTATTACAATCTTTCTAATGATTAACACTATTATACGTTCCATCCATCACTTTCAGCAAGTAAGAAAAAAGGAATCTCCAAACAGTCGAACAATCTAATCATTCACGAGTGACTCTCGACAGCTTCTATACTTTTCTGTAAATTCCGGGTGAAACACCATATTTTCTTTTAAAAATACAATTAAAATAAGACAGGCTGTCAAAACCACTGAACCTGCGAGCATCAAAACAGACTCATCGGATGATTTGAGAAGCTTTGCCGCCATTATAAGCCGGTAATTGTTTAAGTATTCCGTAAAATCCATTCCCATGTGAGCTATAAATAATCCAGATATTGTAATAAAAATGTTTGCTACTGTTTCCGATATATTCGGCACAAAAATCAAAAGGAAATAATACAAAAAGGATGTGCCAAGGTAATGGAGAAGTCACCTTGGCACATCCTTTCGTATTATTGTTTTTTGCTATCTTTCCGTTGTATTCCAAACGTAGATTTACCAAATTTAAATTGCAATTGATTCTCTTTCACAGAAATTGAAATCCCACGATTCATTTGTTTGGCTCGAATACAGGGCAATACTCCATATTTAGGTATGCCAACCGGGGAAAAAGGTAAAATCTATAAAATGTTTTTCTTTAGTCGACTGATATGAAAGAAGAACACTGACTGCAAAATCAGTGTCCTTCTTTCTTCCTTTACATATATTTCATAATAGTCGGCAATAATACATTCATATCTATTGGTTTTGCAACATGATCATTCATGCCACTTGCCAAAGCCATCTTCTTATCTTCTTCAAACGCATTTGCTGTCATTGCAACAATTGGAATCTGCGATTTGTTACCGTCTTTCAGTTCTCGAATTCTCCTGGATGCTTCATATCCGTTCATAATCGGCATCTGAATATCCATCAGAATCAGACTGTAGTAATTTTGCTTTGCTTTGTTAAACATATCAATACATACAACGCCGTTCTCCGCTCTTTCTATCATGATTCCCTCTTCCGTCAAAAGTTCCGTTGCAATTTCTGCGTTCAAGTCATTATCTTCTACCAGAAGAACCCTTTTTCCTTCCAGTTTTTTGATATTCAACTGACCGTCTGCATGTTTCGGATTCCTTTCTTCCGCATTTGCTATTTTTAATGGAAGCGTGATTGTAAAAGTAGAACCTGCTCCCGGTTTGCTCTGAACTGTGATCTTGCCATTCATTAAATCCACCAGTTTCTTCACGATTCCCATGCCAAGTCCGCTACCTTCTATTCCGCTGTCTGACGAAGATCGTTCCTGTGAAAATGATTCAAAAATATGTTTTTGGAATTCTTCTGACATTCCGATTCCGTTGTCTGCTATGATAAGCTCTAATACACTCCACCCTTCTTTTTCGCCGGGATATTGGTTCAATGTACAGCCTATGTTACCGCCTTCACCCGTGTATTTCACAGCATTACTCAAAATGTTAATCGTAATTTCAGATGATCTTGCATCATCCATATACAAGTATGGATATCGAATGTTCTTATTGACTTTCAGTGTTTGATGTTTTTCTTCTATCTGTTTCCTAAACATATCAATACATAAATCAAAGTTTTTAGAAACATCTGTTATTGTTTCATCCAGCGTTGCTTTGTTGTTTTCGATTCGTGCTAATTCAAGAATGTTATCAATCAAATGCAGCATTTTCTTTCCGCACAATAATATTTTTTCAAAGTAATCCTCTAATATAGTTGGCTCCTTTAAATGTTTCTCTCCCAATTCTGCATATCCAATGATTGCATTCATAGGGGTACGAATATCATGAGACATATTAAACAGAAATGTTGATTTTGCTTTATTAGCTGAATCGGCCAGTCTTGCAGCTTCCTGCAACAGTTTTTGCTGTTTCTGCTCATTTTCTTTTTGCTTCTTATATGCAGAATATCCACAGGTACATAATATTAACAAAATACACGCTGTAATGCATCCCAGTACAATACTTAGCTTATTCGTCTTCTCAACCATTCCATACGCTTTCTGCATATCCATTTCTATGCAGAAAGCACCTATCACTTCATTAGATTCATCTTCCGCTGTCACAGGATAACAGGCTGTAAAAATAGGTCCCCATGTTGTATCAACAATATCCTGAGAATATACTATTTTTCCAGAAAGTGCTTTTTCTATATAAGGAACCATCTCCTTTTCAATCGGATCTCCTGGATGTCTGACGTCACCAGCCGATGGATCCAGTCCGTCTACAACGTAAATCAATCTACCGTCTTCATTTCTGGTTGCTGTGTAAATATATCTCGTAGAATTCAGCGTTCTGATTTCATTCATATATGTCGACATATTCTTGAATAGTTCTGTATTCTCATCAGCTTTACTTTTTATTTCATTAAAATCTTTTCGTCCCAGTCTGTCATTTACCAGCTTATGAACCGCATCTGCACTGGAAATATCTCGTTCAATTTCTGTTTTCAAAGCAGTTTTGGTATATGCTTGTTGTAAAATAAAAGTATATGCAACAACAAACAAAATCACCATTGCCAGAAGGAATACCAACCGTCCCTCAAAAATTTTCCAATGATTTACCGGATTTTGATCTTTTCTTTTTTGTTTTATATAATTATTTTTCATCATCGTATTTCACATGCCTTTT
>UMFT01024345.1_pt1 | contig 20201 bp, 14 predicted proteins | sample 1965081 | NCBI WGS metagenome assembly UMFT01 (sample SAMEA4836053, study PRJEB28245) | human gut metagenome | biome: gut microbiome; material: fecal sample | place: Denmark | collected 2008
CTTGAACTGATTGCTCAAGATATGGATTATCGCGATTTGTGATATAATTTAAGATAACATTCGTATCAATCAACAATGCCATATTTCTCATTCATTGCTGCCTCTCTTTCCTGCTCGATATCGATTTTTTCCAAGTTATGATTCCGTGATTTTTCAAGGCGGGCAAAGGCTTTCATCTTATTATTATTTTGCTCTGTATAATTTGTTGTAACTGGAGCTTTAATAATAAAGGGAATGCTTCTCTCGCGCAAAGCAGTTCTTGTGTATGTTTCAAAAAAAGTTTGTTTTGTTTGTCCCATTGCCTCCAGCATGGCTCCTAATTCCTCATAGGTTGAATCGTCTAAACGAATGCTAATCGTCTTCATACAATCAGCTCCTTTCTTTTATAGTTTAATTATATTTCAAAATGAATCATATAGCAAGCTATATGATTCATTTTGATTGGTATTATTTCGATCGGTCGCAATTATGTCATCTCATTATTCTCCTTCCTACTTATTATTGCATTTCAGTTAATATATCCTTTACCAAAGCAATAATAATGTAGAGAATTACGCCGCAGATTACAATTTTAAAAAAACCAATTAGGTTCTTGAAGAAATCATCGCGCCACTGTTCGATTGCCCTTCTGTCTCTGCAACAAACATATGCAGTGAACACTATCGCAATGGACAGGCACATTAAAGCGCTAATTATTCTGATCATACACTACCTCTGCTTTCATTTTATTTCCTTTTGTTGTCATTTCTCCAATCCTCGCCTCCAGCACTTCAATCTTCCCAGACATGCGTACAGTCTCAAGTTCCGCAGACTGGATCTTGCCTTGCATTTCACGCTCTTTTTCTGCTACGGCACGTTCCAAAGCAATTGCAGCATCTTTTTGTTGACTGGCAATCTCAAAAATATGCTCCTTTTTCAGCTGATCGATTTCCCTTTGCAAATCTAAGAGCTTTTCGTTCTGTTCTTTATTATAAGCTTCCAGCTCATTATATTTTTCCTGCATTTCTCGCTCTTTTTCTGCTACGGCATGATTTAAAGCAATCGCTGCATCTTTCTGCTGAGTCGATAATTCAGAAGCGTGATCCTTTTTTATCTGTTCCAGTTCACGTTGTAAATCCGCGATTTTCTCTTTTGCCGCCTGTTCTGACGTTTTCAAGTCATTATATCCAGCAAGTTTTTCTTTTGCTTCTTTCCATCTTGTCATGAGGATTGTGTTGAATTTTTCTTTTTCTGCTGCCAAAGATTCAGCTGTATCAGCCTGCTTCTTAGCCATTAAAGCATCCTCTTCTGCCTTTTTCGCAGACTGCATCGCAACCTTTTTTTCTTCCATAGCAGCTTGCAACTGATTTTGGAATGTACTTTTTAATGAAGCTTTTTCCATTTTCAGCTTAATAATTTGCTGTTCCTTCTCATCGAGAAGTCTTTCACGATTACTGGACGCAGTCTGGAACATTCTGCGAATATCGTTTAAAGCCGCATTCAATCCCTTTGTGTCTATTCCATTTTCCTGCATGATCACATCATCCATGCTTTTCTCAACAATTGCAAATATGCGATTCAGTGTTTCCGCCTTTTTTTCATCCGTACCTTCCGCCATTCTGGCGATTAGTGCGTTTCCACGGCTGATCACCTCGTCCGGACAATTAACTGCAAAGTTTGCCATATGCATTTCTCCATTTCTATGCGTTCCGCGTGTTTATAATCATATAATAGCACATATTCCGTGTCAATGCAATCATTCTTAATTATAAATTAACTTAATTAACCTTAATTAACCATGTAATCATTCTCTGTGATTTTCATCAATGTGAATGTGATTTTTCTGGAAGAAACGGTGGGTTCCACGATCTTGTTTATAAGGCTGAGATTATATGCCTACAATAATCCTGGCGTTGATGTCTGAATCACAAGTTTTTCCCGGTAAACGCAGAAAGACCTGCTGCCAACGCAGCAGGTCTTTCCAACTCACATCATACAAAAAGCTCCTTTCTGGTGCAAAGCACATATGCACCAATAATCATCACCAACATTGCTGAGAACATCAGCTCTCCGCAGTCCGGCTGACCGTGCATTCCATAGTACACTGCAAGGCTTCCGACAACGCAAAGCCCTCCAAGCAGTCGCTGAACCACCGGTCTTCCCCAGGCTTTGAACCGCTGGAAGAATTCCCGGTTTAGTTCGGAAAGCTTCTGGTATCTTAAATACTTATGAACCTTTCTTTTTCTGCTCCGCTGAATTACACGCCACTCTCTTTCCGTTACTCTTGCAACTCTCATAATTTTATCTCCTTTTGTGTATTTATTTACACATCCATTCCGGTAATGTGCATTATTTCGTCCGCATAGCGGACAGTTCTTTCAGTTCCTGTTTTTTCACACAAAAAAAGTCGGAAATAACCTAGATTATTTCCGACCTAATATGCCCTGCACGATAATAACAAATAACTGATATAATCAGTATATCTTATTTTTCCAAGAAGCGCAACCAGTTTTGATGATTTCTCCAGTATTTCTATAAATTCAGGCAGAGTACCACGTCCATAGGAGCCGCTGCACCGCAGTGAGTGGAGCATTCATAGTTTTTCCGGATGATCACGATCACTTCTGCGCATGACCAAAGAAGTCTGTTCCATTGATGACCATGATGTCATTTACGGATCCGTCTTTTAAGCTTACGGACAGATACTCATAATCTCCCATCCGGATTCCATACAATGCACCATTGTCCCCGGACTGCATATGGTCCAGAACAGCCGCCACTTCAGCCTCTGTTGAGTCCAGGGAAATCCCCTTATAGAATTTCAGTTCCAGATCTTTTGCCGTCTCTTTTGATGCCAGTATCGCGATCACTTTGCTGTCAATTTTATATCCGGATTCTCCACTTCCTGCATATGCGATATATCCTGTGATCTCCCGTCCGGTTTCATCTGAAAACACAGTCGCTACCGGTTTTCCCTTTGTCAGCTCGGCAGCAGGATCCATTGAATCTGAAAAGCCCAGTTCTTCCATAACGGAATACTCTATTGGAAGTTTATATGTGCTTCCATTTAACTCAATCGTATCAAAATTCTTTTTAAAATCCGCATCAAGATGGGTTGCATCCGAAGCACTGTTTACGTCTTCCTGAGTAGTTTGAGCAGCTTTACCGCATCCAGTCAACGCAAAAATCCCTACAAGCGTGAGAAGTGTATATTTTTTGATAATCCTCATGTCTGATCTCCCTCATGTCCAAAATGCCAATATTTGCATATTTTTTTATCATTTATTGACATAATAGCTTATAATGACACAATTGTCAATTTCCAATCTTTCCACGCAAAAAGCAGTGCATCCACTCACCATCTTATTTTTGGCAAGAAAAAAAGCACCTATCCCTCACGAATGAATGGTGCCATCTCTTCCATTGTCTACTGCCCTGGCTTTTTCCAGGTCACGTTTTATCCGGTCTCAGCTTCCTTTTGCACACAAATAAAACATATTCGTTCAACCATTTTCATTCAAATAGCTTCCTCTGTTCTTTTTCAAACTTATTCTATTGGCGCCTTACGAATAAATTCAATCGAAAACAGATTCCATTACAGAACTCCAATTGTTGAAGTCAATGTTCCGTGTGTAAAAATCCACTGAAAAAATCTTGTTATCGATTTTCTCTACGGATGTTCACGGTCCCTAGCTTTCTTATCGCTATGACAATCAAACAATATTATGTCTATTATTATAGTTAGCATCTGACTATTTGTCAAGTTTCCGGGAATTTCACGATACAGCAGCAATAAGGGCAATAAGGAAATTCCTCGCAAAATAAGAACAGACACCCAGGTGATATCATCTCTTCCCTCGGTGCCTGACCTTGTTCTGCAAAAATAGATCTTCCAATCTGTTTTCTCACGATGGATCTCTCAGCTATAGGCTTTGATGATTTGTTTGATTTTTTTCATTCCACCGTTGATTTCTATGACCTGGATTTGGTTTCCCAACATTTTTGTGCTCCGATCAATCTGCTGAAAAATATCTTTGTGAACGCTTTTTTGCGGTCTGGAAAAGCCCACTGCGTTTCCGCAAAGGATCACGATCTTCTTCTTTTTTAACCGCAACAGGCAGCAGGCTTCAAAAATTCCTCTCAAAAATACGCCGTTGGGGTCATGTCCCTCGCAGTCTCCAGAAATCACCTTTCTGGTCCCGCAATAGTCCATGAGAACCGTATATTTCCCCGATCGCGTTTGATGGAAATATGCTGCTGACGGGATAAGCAAATATTTTTTATTCTCCTCCAGCATCTTATGAAGGTCCAAGTCTGCAGCATTTACTTTACTCACAACAAAAGAAAGGCTGGGTTGCTCTTTCTGTGTCTTATCTGCTTTGTTTTCCTGCTTGACTGTTCCTTTCTTATACGTTCCCTTTAATGTCTTTGCCGCTTCGACTGCCATTTTATCGCACTGTTCGTTAAGAGGATTTCCCGCATGTCCTTTTACCCATGCAAAATCAATCTTCCGCTTTCCAATCACGGTCAATAATTCTTTCCACAAGTCTGCATTTTTGACCGGTCCGCCCTCTTTTCCTCGATCCCAGTTGAGTCTGACCCAGTTTTTGATCCATCCTTTTCCAAATGCATCCACGATATACTGTGAATCCGTATATACAAGCATCGGTTTTTCGATATCAGGGCAATGCTTTACCGCCTCAATAACCGCCATAAGCTCCATACGATTATTGGTCGTTCCTGCAGCTCCCCCGGAAAGGCGCATTTCATACTGTTTTCCATCTGATTGATACCGAATAATCGCAGCATATCCACCAGGTCCGTATGGATTTTTCAGACAGGAACCGTCTGTATAGATCTGTATCGCATCTTTTGTGCTTTTATGTGAATTCTTCTGTGTCATGTCACACTCCCCCCTCCAGCGTCTCACAAGCGGTCACGAAATGGTCTCAGAAGCCTTTTTCTCTCCGGTATTCGACTTTTTGTTCTCGATGCAAGGAATGCTTCTGCCTGTTCGTCTGTACATGCAGTCCCGATATAAAGGCATCTATTTACGGATCCGGTCCAGTGAGAATCGGTATACGGCAGCTTTTTCATTTTTTCTTCTTCGATCCATTGAAGGATGTTTCCACGAAAAAGCGTTTCCTCGTATCTCCCTTGTTCCAATAGATTCATATATTGCTGTAATTTCTCAATTTTCCAATTTTCCGCATCCACAAGTGCGTTTTCATCGATCACGATCCATAAGCTGGCTGCCAGAGAATCACCTGCATTGTATTGGCATTTCCATCCTGCGTAAAGTGTAATCCTGTGCATCTTCTCATATTCGCTTGACTCCAATGCTTTTATGAGTGCTCTGATATTTTGAAGTCCTCTTCCATATTCATACTTAGCATCCGAAACAGCCGCGTTAAATTTTGAAGGATCCGGGACCGGATATGTATTTTCTTCTCCAAAAATCTGCACCTTCCCATGAGCCGGCATCCGATACCGTTCTGACGGAAATATAAATGCTGTTTTTTGCGTATAATTTCTTAGGATTTGAATTTTTCTTCTTTGCGCGGTAATCCGGAACAGACTGGAACCGCACTGGTATTTTTCTCTGGTAATATCCGTACCTGGGAACGGCTGTTTCTTATGCATCGCGGAACTTTTTCTGTTTTCATGTTCTTCCTTGTCGATCAGATAATATGCTGCCAATGCATCTTTGATCATAGTCTGTTCCAGCTCGTTTTCATTGAGTAGTGTTTTTCCTCCTTTCATAAATGCTTCGGTAAAGGGATGGGACTGCATCTCTGCATTCATGATTTGGTTGTGATAAATCAACATATTGTTGCAATAAAAAAAGATCTGATCATCCTTCAAAAACCAATAGAGTTTTCCATGCCCCACAGAGATTTTTTTCTCTTCGCAGAATCTCATGGACTCTTCGATGTGGAGCAGGATCTCCTTCATATTGGAATTAAAATAATGTCTCAGATCTCCAGCTATATCATAATGGACTGGCATGATTTCTATCATTTATCTTTCCTCGCAGTTGGAGCAAATGGCGCTTTTTCAAAAAAATTTCCATCGGTCAGTGCCTGGTGACGGTAATTTGTCACCCAGCATATAATGGCTTCCGCAATAAATTCCGTCATACGATCAATCGCTTCATCATTCTTCTTTGCCAGGACAAGCCCCTGGCTTTCTCCAATGATCCCCAAAATGGACACGTCCCCCATTGGATCATAATGCAGGTTCATTCCGCTTCCAGGGTTTACCGGGCGATTTGAGATTATGATTGTTCCAGTCTCAGCTTTTCCTATCGTTGCATCAATTCCAATGATAACTGAATCCGGATATTTTTCACGCAGTTTTTTTGCGTATTCATTCGTATTTCCGCCCTTTACGGGAAACAAGATATTTCCATACATGGGAACCGAATCCATAAAATATTGAATGAGTGCAATACTATTGGGACCTACATAGTCAGCATGTACTTCAGGATCCCCAATCCCAACCAATACGATTTTCTTTTCTTTGGGGACGATCTTATTTAAAAATCTCGCAAACCGATGAACTTCTACGAATCTTTTTATTTTAGATGTCCTCTGGCTGAAAAAGCTCTCCGTTAATAATTTTTCTTCTATCATAAACTTCTCCTGCAAGATTCTTCTTTTATGCCATCGCCACCTGCCACAAATGCTTCCGTGCTTTTTTCACACATCGATAATAAGAGGATTCCGGAATTTCCATTGTCTCCATGATTTCCGCTCCAGAGACTCCCTTTAAAATTGCATACAGAATTTCCAATCCGGCAGCAGTGCTCTTCTCGCTTTTTCGAAGTTTTCTCCGTTCACGCAAAAGGTCTCTTTCTAAGTCCAGCCTTAAAAGCTGGTAAGACAGGCTGTCTTCACCTGTGTTTTCAGCTTCCAGATTCTTTAAGAATTCCTCCAGATTGTCATTCTCCTGGTTCCGATCCGTTTCACGCTGATACAGCGCAGCTCTTTTTTGGCGCTTTATGTGCCGGAAGTAATCCGCAAATGAGTTCTTTATATAGGTTGTGGCAAACGTGGAAAATTTTGTCTGCTCTGATTCCTTGTATTCCATAGAGGCTTCCCATAGATACATAAGTGCCATCTGTTCATAGTCCTCTCTTTCCACTGCCGCATACTTGTCCTCGAAATAGCCATGTGCAATGTTAAGTGCCAATGCTTTGTTATCAAAAAAAATCTGTTCTCTATCCACTCTGCCACCTCCCTTGATTTCATCAGTCTGCTCTGCAGCCGGCTTATTTTTTCTCGTCTGTATTTTCTTTACTCTCGCAATTCGCTTGCGGCACACTGCCAAGTGAATTATCGATTTTCTTCTTCATCAAATGACTGTAATGCTCAATATCTGATGCTTCAATGGTTTCTTTCACTACTAAGCGATCAACTATATTTTTTATAATACTTCCAAGCGCAAGCTGAAGATCCAATAACTCCGAAATGCTTCTCCCTATCGCCTCATCATTTTTTGATGTATTTGTAGTCCCTGAAGGATTGGTATAATCACTCATTGTCCTCTTCCTTTCGTTATGTCCTATACAAAGTAGGACAGTTTGCTGTCACATCCCACGCAGGATGTATAGATTGACCATTTTTGTATAGTAAAAATATAACATATTCCTATATTTTTTTCAACCATATCACGGAATTTTTTATATTTATTACGTTTTATTTTTCTTTTATTACGTTTTAACAGTTTGAAAAATAAAAGAAAGGACGATTATCGCCCTTTCTTTTGCTGATTTCTTACTTGGATGCATCTCATTTTTGTTACGCTCTCATTATCTGGAATATAATTCTTCTGATTTTTCCAAATCCTCTGGTTGCTTTATTTTCCCTATCAGATTCCAAATGGAATCCCTTTCCCGTGAAGCAGTCTTTATCTGATTTACCAACACATACTTTGTTCCATCCACGACAACTTCAATGCTGTTTTTTCCAATTCTTCTCGCACTTTGGATCATCTCCATATGCGGGAATAATCGATCCCAGCCACTCCTATATTGCAGAAGGTACCCAGGTGTGTTTTTTTCGAGATATGCTTGTGTATACTGTGCAGTTGAGTCAATGACTTTTGCTATTTCTCCATAGCTTACTCCAAAGATTACTGCATATATTAAGATACGTTCCTTTGAATATTTCCGCACATCGAAAGAAAAAACGCTGAAAATCTCTTCACCCAGAATTTCAGCCAGTTTATCTGCATATTGCATTATTGGAGGATAGCCTTGTTCGAGTCGGTTGTACATCTGTCTTGAACATCCGATTTTATTCGCAATTTCCCCCTGGGTCAATTTTAACTTTTTTCTGCATTCCTTTACCTTTTTCGCAAACTCCGGATACATGCTTGCATCACAAAACGTATTTTTCATAGTTAATCCATTACTTTCTTAAATTCTATATTTTTTATATAATGCTTTGTTTTCCTGGCTTTTTGTTGATTTTCTCCTCGGTTTTGTCAACCCCAGCTCCTTCGCGATTTGCATTACACGCCGAGTGCCGATTCCTAAGTGGCTTGAAATCATATTGATAGGCTGTACTCCATAGTTCTCACAAATATATTTTTCTGTATATGATTGGCTATATAATTTTCTCGGGAAGTTGACCGTCATTCCACCATAGTGCTCGTGAATTTTCATCACTGCATCTTTATCCCCCAATAAAGCAAACATATCTTGGTATATTTGTGAGTAGTTTTTGCTATCCTCGATAATAATCACACCTTCCTCATTTTTCTTTCGTAAATACATGATCTGTTTCGAATTTGTACAATGTCCATATCATACCATGAGTATATTAAGGTGGTGTTAATTACCAAATGAATAATCACTTTTGCTCCCTGGCAAAAAAGAAATATGGATATGTATTGATAAATATTATATCCATTTTCTATTGAAATTATCACTTGAAAATTACATGTGAAATTTACCATATAATTTTCATATTTCGACAAATAAATCATGGTTCTATCGTTAAAAAAATGAGCGCGGATCATTAAATTCGATCCGCGCCCGTATATTCAGGTCCTTATTTTCTTTCTTGCCCGTCCTGCAACCGAAACTGCATCTTCTCTTCCATTATTTCAGATACTTTATCGCTATCAGTCATACTCCCCATTACGTTCATGTAAACGAAACAGGAACCTTTAATTTTTACGACAACACTGTTTCTTCCTTTTCTGCTGAATGAGTCAATGATTCCCATGTCTGGGAAGATTGTGTCGATCTGATCTTTCAAATGCAGATAAAATATGGTCTTCTCGCTGAGAAGGCTCTTTTTTAGTACAGCTTCTTTGCAGCCTAACGTATTTGCAATCTCTTTATAATCTTTGTTGAAGACTGCCATACATACCAGGATAAACTCATTGGAGTAGCGATAGATATCATATGGAAATACATCGAAAATTTCTTTTCCGAAAACATTTCCCAGCTCATGCGCATGCTGTATCGCGGATGCGCCTCCGTTTTCCATCTGCTGATATAAAGTTCTGGAGCATCCAATCTGATCTGCTACATTCTGCTGAGATAGTTTTTTATTTTTCCTGGCTTCTTTTAGTCGCTGGCTGAACTCCGGATACATATTCTTATCATATAAATAACGAATATATTTCTTTCCCATATTGCTTCCTCTACTCTGTTAATTTCACCCTCAGTACATTCAGTCCCCGCATATCGTCAAGTCCTTTTCCTAAGATCTTTTATGTCTGTTTTTAGGATTTCTCCTTTTTGTACGTTGTCACAATTATTGCCGAAAATCTATATCTTTCGATCGTTTTAAAGGTTTTTTTCAAATGGAGTACGGCACAGACTGTAAAAAGCTGTGCCGCACCCAAATGTCAATTAGTTCTCTTCTTTTTTCTTACTTTTCTTCGTGTAAAAGCAGTAACCTGCAATACTTAAGACAAGCAAAACTGCGACCGGAATGATCGGAGAATTGTCTCCTGTCGGCGGAGTCTTGATTTCGTATTCATCCGGACTGTCGTACCAGATGATCGGAGCCGCATTGGTGTAGAACTTATCAATGGATACATATCGTTTTTCCGGGGATAATAAGTATCCTTCCGGAGCGTCTGTCTCCATGATGTAGTAATCTCCATGCAGCACTTTTCTAAACTCTGCGTATCCTTCCGGACCGGATGTTGCAGTCGCAACAGGTGTTCCGTCCATCGTAAACATGGTGAATACCGCACCTTCCAATGGCTCAAGAGTCGCTACATCCAGCTTACTGATCGCAACGATTGCAAAGTCATCGACCATATCCACTTTACCTTCTGTCGTTCCATCTGCTGCCACAGTAAGCGGATATTTTGTGTGGTTTAGGGAATATCCGGACGGGGAGCTGATCTCCTGTACATAGTAGTTACCAGGCTCAATCTGAAGCTCAATTCTTCCGTCATCTCCTGTAACTCCCGTTGTAACAAGAGTTCCGTTATCCAGATAAATTCCATATTCCGCACCGGATACCAGTCCACCATCTGTATTCCGTTTCGTAAGAACAACGGTTCTTGTCTCCGGCTGTTTCTTCTCGGTGGTTTCCTTATGTGTATAGGATCTATGACTGGAGCCTGTTGGAATTCGCTGATCCTTCATCACAACACTTGTTACGCTGCCATCACGATTTACCTTGAATGTGATGCTTTCCGCAACACGATATCCGTTCGGCGCAGTAATCTCGGTCAGGGTGTAGGTCTCGCCGGCAATCAGTTTGCCAACGATCTCATGCGGCTTATCGGTGGATGTCCACTCTTCCACCACATTTCCATCCTTATCCTTAATGGTAAGCTGTGCTCCCGGCAGTTCCGCACTGGTGGTCAGATCTACCTTGGAAATGGTGACATGCGTAGGCTTGTCTTCCATCACTACGGTATCAATGGAGCCATCCTTGCTGACTGTAAAGGTGATGTCTTCTGCGTATCCGTATCCTCCAGGTGCTCCAACCTCAGTCATGGTATAAGATTCGCCAGCAACAAGTTTGCCAACGATCTCGTGTGGCTTATCGGTGGATGTCCACTCATCAACCACATTTCCATTCTTATCCTTGATCGTGATGTGTGCTCCCGGAAGCTCGTCTCCGGTTGTAATGTCGGTCTTGCTGATGTTTACATGTGTCGGCTTATCTTCCATCACAACCTTATCAATGGAACCGTCTCTGCTTACTGTAAACTCAACATCTACAGAGTATGCAAAGCCGTCCGGTGCTCCGACCTCAGTCATGGTATAGGTCTCGCCAGCAATGAGCTTGCCAACGATCTCATGGGATTCATTCGTGGATGTCCACTCATCAACCACTTTACCATTTTTGTCCTTGATCGTGATGTGTGCTCCCGGAAGCTCCTGATCCGTTGTGATATCCGTCTTGCTGATGGAGATGTGGGTCGGCTTATCTTCCATGATGACACGGTCGATGGAACCGTCCTTGCTGACTGTAAAGTTGATCTCCTCTGCATACGCATATCCGTCCGGAGCTGCTTCCTCAATAAGTGTGTAGGACTCGCCAGCCTTTAAGATTCCAACTAACTCATACGGCTTGTCGGGGGATGTCCACTCGGCTACTGTATTGCCATTCTTATCTTTGATGATAAGATGTGCACCCGGAAGTTCATTTCCGGTTGTGATATCCGTCTTGCTGACAGAAACATGGGTCTTCTTATCCTGCATTACGACCTTATCTACTGTGCCATCCTCATTGACTGTAAAGGTGATGTCTTCGGAATATGCGAAGCCATCCGGTGCTCCGGTCTCTGTCATCGTGTAGCTTTCTCCCGGATTCAGAACGCCTGTGATCACATGCGGCTTGTCCGTGGAATCCCACTCATCGATCGTCTTTCCGTTTTTGTCCTTTACAACAATGTGTGCGCCCGGTAATTCTTCTCCGGTCGTAATGTCGGTCTTGCTTAAATGTACCTCTGTCTGCTTGTCGTATCCACCTACTGTGGAGATGGATGTCTTTTCATCCAGGGTAAATAAAAGCTTGTTGGTTTCCATGGAAACATCATCCGTAAAGAATGTTGTCTCCGTGAGCAGGTAACTTCCGCCCTTGGTGAAGATTTCTCTCGCGGAAGTATCTTTCACATTTCTCGTAAATACTGCAAATGCTCCAGTCTCTTCCGGCGCATATCCTTCCGTATTCCGCTCTGTGAATACTTTCTGACTGCCGTCTTCAATCCGTTCTACTTTGTACCGAACATTCTTATAAATGTTTCCTGGATTGATCGTTACGAACTCATTGCCTGCAAGGGTAATGATCTCGCCGCTTCGGATCTCTCCAGTCTGGCTTCCGGTGTACTCGTAGATGCCCTGTAGCTCCTCGCCTGTGGAATTATAAAGGTTTACGCGGAAGTCTGTCTTCTCATCGCTGTAAAGGTCCTTTCCGGATCCTGTCAGCTCATTGAAGATCGTGAGTTCGTTCGGCTGCATGATCGGAACCGTCTTTGTCGATGTTACAGATTTTCCATTGTAGGAAAGGGTTCCGGTAACACTGGTAAATAAAGCGCGTTTCTGATCGATCATGGTCGTGAATGTTACATATCCGCTATGTAACGGTGCAACGTCTTTGATAACCCATTTGATGGTGTTTCCGGTGATCTCGCCGTTTTCTGCGCCCATGATTGTTACGGTATCATCAACACTTGCTTCTACTGTGATATCTGTGGTGATATTCGCAGTATTCACATAGCTTATAGTATTCATAACAGCCTGGGTCGGATCGAGCACGTCTCCATTTGTGGAACCGTTGCTCTTTACCGTGATCTTCGGATTCTCCGGGTTTACGTTGTTCTTAATGGTCTTATCCGCAACAAATTTGTTCGGAGTGAAGCTTTCGATCGGGGTTCCGTCCGCATAGGAAACAGCAAGTTCTGTATGTCCTACGGTTCTGGTCTTGAGTACCACTTCTCCAGCTTCATTGAAGCTGACTCTCTTTGTAGTCTTATCTGTTACAATCCGGCTTCCATCAGAGTATGTGGTATATTCCGTGAACGTATAGATTGCATCATCAGAAAGACCATCTTCCCTGTGAAGGATGTGCTCATTGCCATCGTTGATCCACTGAGCGATCTCAGTTCCAGCGCCGTCTGTTACAACGGTCTCAACCTTTGTCACATACCGTCCGATCACAGTTACGGAATCAATCGAATCCACATCCAGGTTATCGGTATCTAAGTATGCATTGTCCGGTGTGATGCTGTTTACGTTGACCGTATTCAGATCATTCGAAATTGCAATAATGCTTCTTCCACTTGGAGCAAGAGTAAATACAACCGGTTTCATGAGGTTATATCCTTCCGGAGCCTGTAACTCTTTTAAGAGATACGTTCTTCCGGCGATCAGTCCCTCGATCATGTGGCGTCCTTCATCGGCAGCAGTTGTCCATTTGGCAATCGGATTTGCTTCATCATAGATATAGCTGTCATCCGCATTTCTGCCGTTTAACTCATAGACTGCAAGGACTGCACCATTTACGAATGCGCCATCAATTCCATCATCCTTAAGATTTGTGAAATCTCTCTTGGTGATGTAAACTCTGGTCACTTCATCCGTGACTGTTAATGTCTCGGATGCAAAGTCATCATAGCTATAAGATACGCCATTCTTATCCGGTGCAAACTGGAAGGTCTGAGTTACACCATTGGTCTGATAGCCATCCGGCGGTGTGATCTCCTTCACCTTATATACATAAGGTGTCATGATGCCATTCTCGTCCGATTCTCCGACCGGAAGGTCCGTAACAAGGATCTTTCCATTCGTGTCGCTTACTGTTGCATCATATACGATCTCACCAGTACCGTAACGGTAACCAGTTACCTTAAAGGACACGCCGCTAAGAGGCTTGTCATCGTTCTTGTCAACTTTCTTGATTTCCAGTCTTCCTTTTACTTCCTCATCAAGAACACGGACAATCTGGATCTCATTCTGTCCAACATAGTCAATCTTCATCGGAGCAAATGTCTTGTAATAATCCGGTGCATCGATCTCGGCAAGATAGTACGTTCCGTTTTCCAATCCACGGATCGTGTGTGGCTTTAAGTCACCCATCTTATAGCCGTTCGGGATGAGACCATTTACAAAGTCATACTCTGTATAGGTTCCGTCCTCTCCGGTTGTCCAGGATGCGATCAGATTCTCGGAGATCTGCTCGAATGAACCATCGGCATTCGGTTTGTAAAGTCCCAATTTGGCACCTGCAAGTTCCCATGTCTCAGAGCCGTCCGCATTGGTTCTCGCTTTAGAGATTCTTAATGCAGTTGTCTCATTTAAGATGGAGTAATACTGAACATCCTTCATCTCCTCTACGGTGATGACTCTGTCATCTGCTTTCGCGTATCCTTCCGGAACCGTAGTCTCTACCAGGACATATGTGGAGCCAACCGGCAGGTAATCAAATCTTCTGTGTCCAGTTGCTGTGAGGTAAGAGCATGCATAAGCATTGATGGCATCCAGTTTCTTATAGTCGAACTTGTAATCGAACGTATAAGATCTTCCGGACCGGTCTGCTGATCTCTCGTATGCCGCGATCTGGATCTGCTGCCCGTCATTTGTCTGATAGATCATGGTTGCTGCTGTCGGGAAGTTTGTGGTTGACGCACTTCCGTCTACGGTTGCCTGATCGATCTGAGTATGAGATACATACGCTGCACTCTTTGTATCAAGCCACTTGATCACATTTGCGTTCTTCGTGTTGGCATTGTATGCTGCCTGGAATCCATCCATGTCTTCCTGGCTCATTCCAGCCGGGAACTTGATCACACCGTCAACGACCGGGATCTGTGTACGGTCTTCCATTACCCATACATTGTCAGAAGAAGAACTTCTTTCTGCTTTTCTTTCAACGGACCAGGTGATGTTGGTTCCGGCTTTTGTGCCGTATGTGTTGAACATCTCCTCAAATTCTGTCATGAATCCAGTCATTCCTGTCGCACCGTTGGCATTCGGATAATCTGCATAATTTACAGTCTCCGTATAGTCTGTGGCATCATCGGATGTCCAGGAATCAACGACATCATTTTCGTTGTAGGTTCCGTCTGTGTTGCCCTTATAGAGTGTGAATCCTGCACCTGGTAAGATCTCTTTTCCATTGTTTGTGATCTCATGCTTTGCGATCTCTACTTTCGTATGATCATCGTACATCGTCACATCCTGGACTTCAGCGCTGTTGCTGATGTAGACCTCTAACGGATCGCTGATCGTGAAGCCGTCCGGAGCACTAAGCTCCTCTAACAGGTAGAATCCTTCCGGAATACCTTCCGCATAGATCGGAGTCGTTCCGGTTGTCCACTGGGCTGTGAGTTTTTTAATGTTGCTTACCATGCTGTCGGAAGCATAGTAGGTGATCGGACCTTCTGTCTGCGATGCTCTCTCTAAGTAATATCCCTTCGGATAGGTGAGGAAGTCTGCCGTATAAACTTTCTTTGCACGGTAGAGTGCAATAACGGCATCAGATACCTGTCCATATCCATAAGAATTCTTACCTTCCTCAACGGTTCCCTCGATCAGTCCGGTCTCCATGTTCTTCAGGTTGTAGGTATTCTTTTCCGTACCATCAATCTTGGAAATTTCGATCTTCGTGGTCTTATCAACCATCTTGGTGTTCTGCATGGCAGCAGTCTCGTTTACAGTAATACCAGTCGGCATACCTTTGATATATCCGGATGGAGCTTTTAACTCTTCCATGATATAGGTACCTGCCGGTACACGCTTTAAGACATCCGCCTGTCCATCTGTCATTGTATCATCGAACGGATCATTCGGGGTCTTGTCGGATGTGGTCCAGGTGTTTTCCAGAATATATCCTTCACCCTGTCTGTGATAGAGTTTAGACTGGTTCTGGTTTTCCTTGGTCTCATCTCCGTCATAAAGCTCGTCGTGCTCATTGATGCGGTATGCCGCATTGTTGTACTCTTCCAGATTGTCGGAATCCTGGTATCTTACAAAGTCTCCGTTTCTGTCATACAGCTCGGTTCCCTTGTCATAGGTCTCTCCGCTTCTCTGGTAGTATCCTACAAGTCCGTGTTCATCATAAGTCGGGTTCAGTTCTTTATTGAACTGACCGTTGTTATCATCAACCAGAACATCCTCATTCATGTTCTGTCCATCATCATTGGTGTTGACAGTCGTTTCCTTATGACTCTCTTCGCCATGTTCTGACTGCCAGGATCCGGTGATGTAGCCAGACTCAGTATGGGTGTAGGACGGTTTTTCGTTGTCCGGGATGTCATGTCCGGAATTATTGGTGACATCGATCAGTGCTCCCTCATTGTAGCCATCTTTGTTTTCTCCGATGGTTGCAAGTCTGGAAGTTGTGATCTTATCCGTGGAAATAACATTGCCGTACTCGTCACGATGAACATTGACCGCCCATACTAATGTCTTTTCGGATGTCTTTCCATTTGCATCTACCACATTCTCTTTGACATACGCCATTCCGGTGTACGGGTCTACAAGAGAATCCCTGTTTCCATCACGGTCCAGATGATATACCAGTGTGCCATCGCCCACTTCGATCACTTTATCCGTGCTGGAGTACTTGATCTGATTGAAGTCTCCACCGACAAATTCCAGATACGGAATTCCGCCCTTGAACGCATAAATGGAATACTCACTATCCGTCTTCGGGAAGTTGTTCTTGTCGGATTCAACCTGATTTACAACTACCTTGTTATGGTCTCTGTCATAGCCATAGACGGTCGTAAGTCCGTCCGCTTTCTGTGTTGTGAAGATGTCAAGCTTATCAAGGTCGTAGTAAAGGATATCGGTATCCGGACGATCGATATACTCGGAGGTCCAGATGCTTCCGGTTGCCGTGAGCGGCTGTCCATCCTTATCTACTCCAGCCTGGTATTCGATGGAATATTTCTTTCCTTCGTCATCCGTCTCCTCGATAAATTCAACTTTTCTTCCCGCATAGCCTTTTTCAACATACATTTTGCTGATGTTGTTGTTTCCGTCTCTTTCGATCACAAGTCCATTGTATTTATGATCCTGTGTATCTCCGGATTCGGTGATCTCTAAGGCATCAAAGAGAGTCATGGTTGCACCGGCAACATACTTGTTGGCATCGTCCGCCGTTCCCAGAGTCTTTGTGACGTATCCATATCCGGCAAAGACATTGCCCTCGTATGCGATCTTCACATTCTCTCCAGCTTTCTGACGCTCTGTGAGATATTCCAGAGTGCCTTTCTTCCAGGCATATCCTAAATATTCTCCTGCATCACTGTATGCGTACTCATAATCCGGATTGTTTCCGATTTCGGAAAGCTTTCCATCGATTCGTCCGCTTACACGGTATGTGACGGTCTTGTCCGTTGTTGTGTTTGCAGAATCCACACTGGACTCCTTAAGCTTCTCAACGGTCAGTTTGATCGGTGCATTCTCAACATCAACTCTTGCTACGTTGATCAGATCCTGCGGTTTTGTGCCATTTGCTGTCTGGTTGTCAGACGGGTACTCATACATGGCAGCAAGGACTTTGTTGTTCTTGTTTGCCTGTTTGTAATAGGTAACTTTGTCGGAATAAACCTCGATAGCGATTGGCTTGGTTCTCGTGTATCCGCTCGGAGCCTTTGACTCACAGATTACATAAACGCCAGCGCCTAATGGCTGCGGGGTCTCTATATAACCAACCGTCTGGTTCTGCCAGGTGAGGGTTGCATTGTCAGCATCACTCTTCATCTGTCCGTCAAGAACGGTGGAGTATGCCTTAAATGCTACGGTACGTGTTCCGTAGGAATCACCCAGAACAATCTTCTCATCCTCTGAGCAGATCGGGGTTCCTGCCGGGACAACGCCTGTGTAAAGGTTTCCTGCGCCATACTGTTTTCCGGTCAGGCGGTCGATGAAGGAACTTCTTCTTGCCATCGGCTTGATGTCAGTCGCACCCATGGACTCAAGGAATTCTTCAGTTCCGGTGATGAGAGTCGGCTCATCATAAAACTTCACGGATCCGTCACCGTTTGCGGAATCATCTCTCTCTGCGGCGTAAATGTTGAAGATTGCGCCATCATGGAGAATGTTCTCGTGTGTTTCAGAATCCAGTTTTTCGATTCTGAGTTTGGTCGTAAAGAAGCGGTTTCTGAACTTTGTATAAGAGAATCCTTTGTAGGAACTCTCTCCGGTCGCGCTTACGGCTACATCTGTGATTTCAGAAGTCTGGTTGTCAGATGCTACAACCGTCCACGGAACAAGCATGGATGCGTATTTTCCATCATAAGCGGTCTTTACGCCTTGCATGGTCTTTACGTTATCCTTGTACTGGATTCCCGGAACATTGTCTTCTGTCTTGGTTCCGCCCGGATAAGCAACATCGTTCGCGGTACCCGCATTCTCTGCAACAGAGCTGTACCGGTAATACTTGGAAACCTTTTCTTTTCCGCTTAATCCCTCTGTGAGGTAATACGGAACATCTCCAGTGGTCCGGTCATCCTGTGCATTGTAGTAATTCTTATACGGTTTGAATACGTCCTGGGTCAGTGCGAAGTAATCTCCAGCCTGCGGAGTCTTGGTTCCGTTGTTGATCCGATCGATATCCATGCCATATTTGTAAACCTCGAAATCTCCCTCTGCATTTCTGCCTTTGATCCGATGGAGTGTTTCCTCGTTGAAACGGATCTTATATTTGCGTTCCATCTCACTCTGGGAAATATTCGCATCGTAATTATAGTAGGAATTGTATTCCTCCGGGGATTCCTGGGATCCGTCATAGCTTGCGTACACTGCCGGAAGCTCAACTTCTCTCGGTTTGTCGATCTGGTAATGCTTATTCTTAAAGTCTTCCAGGTTGTCGTACTTCGGCTGCTGTTCCACAACAACATAGGTACCATATGGCAGGTACTTGGATGTTCCGAAGTAGTAACCCTCGCTGGCAAGATTTGCATCACCGTTTAAAGTGTCCGCAGATAAGGTTGTCTGATCGTTATCACTGCCACCATTTTCTGCGCTGTCCCATGCAATCGCATAGATCTCATCCAGATCATAGGAGAAGAACGGTTTGAGGTAGTTCTCCGCTTTTGTGATCGCATTTCTTAATGCCTCATCGTACATTTCATCAGAATAAGCAACTTTGCCGTCCTTATCCTCTTTTTCCTGTCCGTTTGTCGGCACGTCTTTGACTAATTTTGCAATCTCATCATCAAGGTACCAGTCGATTGCGAACTGTCTTACCTTGTCAGAAGCTTTTGCATTCTGAATGGTATCATCTGTGCGGTTTGCCTCGTTTCCGATCGGCTGCCAGGAGGTGTAGGTCGGGTTGGCATCATCCCACTTATCGTTGTTTGCTACGGCAATCGCATCAAAGAACTTATCGTAGTTATATGCCTGGACGGTTCTTACGCCGTTTCCATTCTCCGCCGTTCTCTCGACTGTTTCAAGGATGGAGGTATATCCGGTGTTCTGGTCCTCATTGATCAGTCCGTTCGTATAACTATAGAGCGCATCGTTGCTGACGATTGCATCCTCGGAGTCTTTGTATAACGGAGTGGTCACATGCTGCACTTTCGTGTAGATCTTGTTGACTAATGCCGGGAACTTCTGGTTGCGATCAAGGACATCGATCTCGTTGCCGGATCGATCCAGCCAGATCACATTGCCATCGTTATCACGGAACAGTCTTTCAAGGTTGGATTTTAAGTAGGTCTTGTAACGGAAGTTATCGAGCTTCTGTGCTGCCTTGTCTTTTCCTAACAGGCTGCCAAAAGTCTTCGTAAACCAGTCTTCATGAACTTCGGAATAAGAATCTGTATTATTATAGGAAGTCTTTTCGATGGTCTTCGTAACTTTGATCTGCTGGGAAATAATACGCTCTTCGACAGAGGTCGGAGCCTCGTTCGTATTGGCATCCTCACAGAGATCATAATATCCGTTATAGATCAGTCTGGTGTTGCGGATGAATGTCTCATCCTTATCAAAGTCCTCACAGGCAAATACGCTTGCTCCGACTCCGGCAATCCTCATAAGGTAAGCAGAATTTCGAATTGAATCGCCAGCCTTATAGTTCCATACATTGCTCTTTCCGATCTTTGCAATGTCATCCGCAGTAAGTGTCGTGGAACCGTCATCGAGGGCAACCGTAAAGTATGCACTCTTCTGACCGGTCAGATCTGTGTCTTTCGCACCTACATGGAGAATATACTGCTTTGCATCTGCATCGTAGTAAACGTAAGTGCTTCCAACTGGATCTGCGACTTCTTCCATGGATTTA
>UMFT01028700.1_pt1 | contig 19608 bp, 12 predicted proteins | sample 1965081 | NCBI WGS metagenome assembly UMFT01 (sample SAMEA4836053, study PRJEB28245) | human gut metagenome | biome: gut microbiome; material: fecal sample | place: Denmark | collected 2008
AGCTCGTTCATGTTCTCGTTGAAGTGTGCAAGCAGGCGGATAAGGTAGGTCGGAGTGCCCGAGCGGAACCAGTAGTCGTCAACGCTAAGACTGTCAAGAGCGTTGAGCAGACTGAATGGATTGTAGACGCCCGTCATACGCTTGCTGAAGTGATAGCCGTCATACTGGCGTCTGAGCCTCTGGCGCATCTCATCCGGAGTGCATTGGTATTCAACGGCAAGGTCGGATATAGGACTGCTGAAATAATGCTCAAGTTCATCCTGCGTTATGCCGCAGAGCGTCTCGTAGCGTGCATCCATGCTGATGTCCTTGGGCTGGTTGAAGCCGCTGAACACGCTGACCTGCGAGAACTTGGTTACGCCCGTTAGCAGGACAAACTGCAGATGGGCGTCGGCTCCCTTGAACACGGAGTAGAAGGCCTTGAGAACGTTGCGGTGGCGGTCTTCAAGTTCGCGGCTCATGTCGAGCACATCGAGTATCGGCTTGTCATACTCGTCTATCAACACCACAGCGCGGCGGCCTGTCTTGGCGTGGGCAGTACGCAAAATCTCAACAAAGCGGTCGCCGTAGCCCAGCTCGTTCTGACGTACAGGCATGTCATAAAGATGTTCCCATTCCGACAGACAGAAGTTGAGTTTCTGTTCAAGTTCGCCCGCATTTGTGAAGTTTCCGCCGTTGAAGTCAACATGGAACACAGGATAAACGTTCCACTCCTTCTCCATGCCGTCGATGGCAAGACCCTTGAAAAGATCCTTGCGGCCAAGGTAGTAGTTCTTCAGCGTAGACACAAGCAGACTCTTTCCGAAGCGGCGCGGACGGCTCAGGAAGTAGATTCCGCCCTCATGCGTGAGGTCGTAAATCATATCCGTCTTGTCTACATAAACGTAGCCGTCTTCTATAATCCGGTCGAAGCTCTGTATTCCTATTGGGTATTTCATTTTTGCGTCTTTCCTTTCTATGTATGGTTGACTTATACGGCGGAAGTCCGCCCGTTCATTATGCAAATATAGTGAAAGGCGAGTGCAATGCAAAACAAAAAAACACTTTTTTTTGAGTTTGCCTTGCCGAGCCGCCTCCTATATTATGTAAATATAGTGAAAGGCGAGTGCAATGCAAAACAAAAAAACACTTTTTTTGAGTTTGTCTTGCCGAGCCGCCTCCTAATATTATCTATTGTTATGCGGATATACACAATTTTCGCTGAAGACAGAAAACGCATCGGTATCAGTTGCTGTTTATGCGTGCACATAAAAAACATGAATTTCTGTCTTATTTTATGGTAAAATGTCCATAAAACATCCGTTTTTGACGCTCATACATATTAAATATTCACTTTTTTAAGTTTGTGAACCATTGTGAACTTGTTTTGCGTTTGCTTTTGGCGTATCTTTGCACTCACAAACGATAAACCTTATAAAGACTGTTGGGTATGATTAAGAAAAATATACTTATATGGATGACTGCCGCACTTGCATTCTGCGCATGTTCATCAAGTGAAAACAACGGAGATGAAGGCGAAATCGACCCGCCGTCGCCCCACGCCGTGCCTATAAAGATAAGCACTACGATGGAGAGCGTAGACGGCACGAGAGCCACAGATTACGGATTTGAGGCCGGCGACAGGATTGGTCTGTTCGTAGTGAACCATAATGCCGACGGAACACCGGGAACGCTGCAGCCGGTCGGCAACCATGTTGACAACATGAGGTTTACATACAGCGGAACATGGACTCCTGACGAACAGATATACTGGAAAGACGAGACCACACACGCCGACTTCTATCTCTACTACCCCTACACGCCGTCGCTGACATCGGTAAACGCAATGCCGTTCAGCACGATGGCCAACCAGAGCAACACAAGCGACTATAAGGCATCCGACCTGCTTGTGGGAATTACAAAAGACGTGGCACCCACAGAGGCTGCCGTTGGCATAACTGCATCGCACGTGATGAGCCAGATGCTGATAAATCTGGCGGCAGGCAACGGATTTACCGACGAGAGCCTGGCCGCAGCATCAGTAAGCGTGAAGATAAACGGCATAAAGACACAGGCCACGGTAGACCTTGCAACAAAAGCCGTTACGCCCATGGGAACAGCCACAAGCATAACACCGCTGAAAGAAAACGGAAGCTACAAGGCCATAATAGTGCCGCAGACAGTGGCACAGGGCAACCTGGTGACTGTAACCGTTGACGGCCGCGACTACAATCTGCAGAAGGCATTTACATTTGAGAGCGGCAAGCGCCACAAATTCACCGTGACGCTGAGCAAGACAAGCAACGGAATAAACGTCGACATAGATGATTGGGAAGACGACGGCACAGATAATGGCGGAACGGCAGAATAATGTTTCAGGTCGGTTGTACTAATGTAGCATGTAAAAATTTAACGCCATTAAAATAAAGTCTGCAGATGATTACCATAAAAAGCAACCAATACAAACTTTTAATATATATAATCACAGTCTGTCATTTATTGGCAGGCTGTTCTGACGATCTTTTCGGCGGAGACGAAAGCCGCGGCAGCGGCAACCGCATAACACTGTCGGGCGAAATTGACCAGCTGGCGGTTACGAGAGTAAACGACAGCGGGTTTGCCGACGGCGACGTGATGGGCGTGTATATTGTCGACTATAACGGCAACACGCCCGGCACTCTGCAGCCGAGCGGCAACAGGGCAGACAACGTGCGCCATACATACGACGCCGCCAACGCCAAATGGAACTCTGCCTACGACATCTACTGGAAAGATGACCACACACACATTGACGTCTACGGATACTATCCCTTCGGCAGTCCGGAGAGCATAGACGCCTACCCGTTCACCGTGGAGCGCGACCAGAGCAAGCCTTCGGAGGACGGCGTGATGGGCGGATATGAGGCCAGCGACTTTCTGTGGGGAAAGGTGGCTGACGTGGCTCCGACAGACAGAGTAATACGTCTGCCCATGGCCCACCGCATGGCCAACGCCCGCGTAACACTTACCGAGGGCACAGGCTTTGCCGACGGCGAATGGGAGCAGACAGAGCGCACTGTGCTCGTTGCCAACCTGATACGAGGGGCAAAGATAAACCTTAGCGACGGAACGGTGAAATCCAAAGGCAGCGTAGAGCCTACGGCCACAGTGCCTGCAAGAGTAGGCGACGAGTGGCGCGCCATAGTTGTGCCTCAGACAGTAGCGGCAGGCACAACGCTGTTCACCATAACCGTGGGCGGCATACCTTATAAGTTCAGCAAGAACGAGGCGTTTACGTATACAGCAGGAAAGATGAGCAACTTCACCATCCGTGTTGACAAGAAAGCCGAAACAGGACAATACACTCTTACGCTCGTCAACGAGAGCATCACGCCATGGGAGAGCGACCTCGTAAGCCACGACGCCGAAGGCAAGGCGTATATTGTGATAAACACGACACGCGGACATCTTAAAAGTTCTATAATTGCTGCCAACAAAGACTACACAAAGCTGAAAAACCTGAAGATAACAGGAGAGATAGACGCAACAGATTTTGAGTTTATGAGAAATGAAATGACTCAGCTCGAGGCGTTGAATCTTAAGGATGTAAAGGTGTATGGAACATTTGGTATGCAAGAATGGAATGGGATAAGTGATAATGTAGAAAAAGAGGGCGTGATACCACGTGAAGCAATGAGAGAAAAATCATCCTTATTGTATATTGTGCTTCCTGATAATCTTGAAGGTATAGGTGCATATAGTTTTTATAATTGTTCAAATATAACTGGTTCTTTGATTATTCCTGAAGGTGTAACGAGAATAGGAGAAAGCGCATTTTATCAATGTAGTGGCATAACCGGAAGTTTGTCGCTGCCTAGCACTCTTAAGTATATGGCACATGACGTGTTCTGTGGATGTAATTTTACGTGTGAGTTGATACTTCCAAGTAAATTAGAATATATAGGTAGTTTTTGCTTTGCAAGTAATATAGGTTTTTATGGTAATCTTATTTTACCTGATGGACTAAATTTTATAGGGTCCTATGCGTTTGATACTTGTAATAATTTAATAGGAGACTTAATTATTCCGCAAAATATTAAAGAAATATCAGAAACTACTTTTGCCAATTGTGGTTTCAATGGTACGCTTTATCTTCCTGATGGTATTACAATAATAGAAAATCATGCATTTATGGGCAATCCTTTTAAAGGAGAACTTGTGCTTCCTAAAAATCTTACAAAAATTGGTAATAACGCTTTTGATAATTGCTCTTTTTCAGGTGAATTAAAACTCCCCGGAAGTTTATTGACAGTTGGTCATGATGCATTTAACAATAATATAAGATTGTCAGGAATTTTGGAATTTCCTGATAAAATACAGACTATTGGAGATAATGCATTTAGCGGATGTTCAGACTTACAAGGATTGATTATTCCCAAAAACGTTGAAAGCATTCGCAAAGGTGCCTTTAGAAATTGTTTTGGCATAGGCTCTATCGTATGTGAAGGAGAGATACCTCCTTATCTTGGCAGCGGAGCTTTTGAAGGTGTTGCCAAGGATAATTTTACTCTTGAAGTGCCTGAGTCGGCTGTTCCACAATATCAGACAGCCACTGGGTGGAATGAGTTTAAGCGCATTGCCGCCCATCACGAGTTGGTATGCCGTCCGTCTACGGTATGCGCATTGAATAATGGACACACTCAGACATTGGTGCTGGATGCCGAAGGCGAATGGGAAGTGGAGAGCAAGCCCGACTGGTGTGAGCTGTCGCCAATGAGCGGCAACGGCAAGACGGAAGTAACCATAAGTATAAACACTTTGTCGAAAGGTGCCGGCAACAGAACCGGCGAAGTGGTGTTCAAGCTGAAAAATGAAGACTATACCCATACGTGCAGCGTAAGTCAGTATGACTACATCTATGGTGAAGACGAGTGGCTGACGTTGCAGAAGGCGACACGAGGCAATACCGGCGGAATAAATGTTGTGATTATAGGCGACGGATTCAACGCCAAAGACATAGCCGAAGGCGACTGTCTTCCTGCCCTGAAAGAAGCTGCGCAATATCTTATAACCATAGAGCCTTATAAGACATACTCAAAATACTTTAACATCTACATTGGCTTTGCCATGTCTAACGAGAGCGGTATAGGCACGGTGAACACCATACGCTACAACCGTTTCGGCACAACATTCACCAGTGGTGTCGGCTTGCGTGCCGACTATGACGAGATATTCAGCTATGCGCTTAACGCACCGACCGTAAATCAGAACAACCTGAACCAGACGCTGATAATAATTGTGCCCAACACTACCGAATACGGCGGCATAACGCAGATGTGGGAAGACGGATCTGCCATAGCCATATGTCCGCGCAGTACGGACGCATATCCTTACGACTCGCGTGGAGTTTTGCAGCATGAGGCAGGCGGTCATGCTTTCGGTAAGCTTGGCGATGAGTATATATATCACAATGCCTTCATCGACGCATGTCATTGTATGTGTTGTTCCCATGTGGGTGCTATTAATCAGGCAAAGTCGCTTGGATGGTATGACAACCTGTCACTTACGGGCAAGATGCACGAAGTGCCATGGAGCCATCTGATATTCGACAACCGATACAGCAATCTTGTAGATATTTATGAAGGCGGATTTATGCACAGTCGCGGCGTGTTCCGTTCAGAGCAGAACTCGTGCATGAACAACAATGTGCCATACTTCAACGCCATAAGCCGCGAGAGTATAGTAAGGCGAATAAAGAAATATGCCGGCGAGACATTCTCGTTTGAGGAATTTGTGGCCAACGACAAGACTGACGCAAGTAGTGCAGTCAGTGCCACACGCGGCGTAGGCTCAACATCAACATATCATGGACGACAGATGCCGCCCAAGATACATAAGGGCAGTCCGCTAAAGAGCATAAGGAAAGCGCGCAGGCACAGACGCTGACCACGTTCGGGTCTATATAGATGGCGGCTAAAGTCTTAAACAAATGATAAAGCCATAAGATTATGAGAAGACAGAACCAATACAAAATTTTAATATATATATTAGCATTCTGCCACCTGTTGGCAGGATGCTCTGATGATCTGTTTACCGATGACACAGGTCGCGGCAACGGAAAGAAGATAACTTTGTCGGGCGAGATTGACCAGCTGGCGGTTACGAGAGTAAACGACAACGGCTTTGCCGACGGCGACGTGATGGGCGTGTATATTGTCGACTACAACGGCAACACGCCGGGAACTCTGCAGCCGAACGGCAACAGGGCAGACAACGTGCGCCATACGTTCGACGAAGCAGCCTATAAATGGAATTCGGCCTATGATATCTATTGGAAAGACGACCACACTCACGTGGACATATACGGATATTATCCCTTCGGCAGTCCCGAGAGCATAGACGCCTATCCGTTCACCGTAGAGCGCGACCAGAGCAAACCATCGGAAGGCGGCACGATGGGCGGCTATGAGGCCAGCGACTTTCTGTGGGGTAAGGTGGCCGACGTGGCTCCGACAGATAAGGTTATCCGTCTGCCCATGGCTCACCGCATGGCCAACGCCCGTGTAACCCTCACAAAGGGTACAGGCTTTGCCGACGGCGAATGGGAGCAGACAGAGCGTGTGGTACTTGCCACCAACCTGATACGCGAGGCTACGATAAACCTTGCCGACGGAACTGTAAAGGCAAGCGGCGGCATAGAGCAGACATCAACAATGCCGGCACGCGTAGGCGACGAGTGGCGTGCAATAGTTGTGCCTCAGACCGTACCGGCAGGCGCCACGCTGTTCAGCATAACCATCGGCGGAATACCTTATAAGTTCAGCAAGAACGAGGCGTTTACGTATACGGCAGGAAAGATGAGTAACTTCACAATCCGCGTCGATAAAAAGTCTGTAAGCGGACAATATGCACTCACACTTGTAAGCGAGAGCATCACGCCATGGGAGAACGACCTCGTAAGCCATAACGCCACGGCAAAAGAGTATGTCATAATCAACTCTACCCCCGGTCATCTTAAAGACGCTATCACTGCTGCCAACAAGGACTATACAAAGCTGAAGAACCTGAAGATAACGGGACAGATAAACGGAGTTGATTTCTACTTTATGAGAGACGAAATGACATCACTACAGGCTCTCAACCTGAAAAATGTGAAGATAGCCCGCACTGATGTCAAGTTGCATTATGGTTCAGGAAATTTACAACCAAGGACTTATGACGAGGATGAGATACCAGAGGGTGCCATGGCTGAAAAAAACAGTTTAAACAGACTTGTATTGCCAGACACTTTGAAGATTATAAATAGTTGCGCATTTGAAAGTTGTAAAAATCTGACAGGTTCTCTTATCATTCCAGAAGGTGTAACAGAAGTCAAGACTGCAGCATTTGGTGACTGTGCATTCAACGGTTCACTATCCCTTCCTTCAACATTAAAAAAACTTGGTAATGGATTCGAGTCTACTTGGTATAATGGTACTTTCACTAACTGTAAATTTGTCGGTGAACTTATTCTGCCTGAATCATTGGAATTTATCGGTGAGAGAAGTTTTGAAGGATGTTCCGGACTATATGGAAATCTGCATCTACCCGACAAGCTGAAAGAAATTAGAAAAAGAGCTTTTCAGAATTGTAAAAATCTGACTGGCGACATCACAATTCCACAGGGTGTGAAGATTATTTCTGAAGAATGTTTCTCTGGAAGTGGATTTAATGGTAATCTACAGTTGCATGACGGAATATCAACTATTGAGAAGTTTGCATTTGAAAATGTTCCGTTACGCGGCGACTTGAAGTTACCAAAAGAACTGAATGTTATCAGTGACTATTCTTTTTTTGGATGTGATTTTTCCGGCGTATTGTCACTTCCGAGTTCACTGACTTATATAGGCGAAGATGCCTTTTACGGAAACTGGCGTCTGATGGGAACACTCGAAATTCCGCAGGATGTGGCGAGCATTGGCAAAGAGGCTTTTGCTAATTGTCGTTCTTTGGAAGGAATTGTCTTTCCAGAAGGTATAGAAAGTGTGCGAGATGGCGCCTTTAAAGAGTGCTACGGCATAGGTTCTATTGTATGTAAGGGAGAAATGCCTGCCTATGTTGAAGGCACGGCTTTTGAAGGTGTTGCCAAGGATAACTTCACGCTTGAAGTGCCCGAAAGTGCCATAGCCCAGTATCAGGCGGCACCGGGATGGTGCGACTTCAAGCGTATAGCCGCCCATCATGAATTGGTATGCCGTCCGTCTACAGTATGCGCACTGAACAACGGACATACTCAGACATTGGTGCTGGATGCTGAAGGCGAATGGGAAGTTGAGAGCAAGCCCGACTGGTGCGAACTGTCGCCAATGAGCGGCAAAGGCAAGACGGAGGTGACCATAAGTATAAACACTTTGTCGAAAGGTGCCGGTAACAGAACCGGCGAAGTGGTGTTCAAGTTGAAAAATGAAGACTATACCCATACGTGCAGCGTAAGCCAGTATGACTACATCTATGGTGAAGACGAGTGGCTGACGCTGCAGAAAGCAACACGAGGCAACACAGGCGGAATAAACGTTGTGATTATAGGCGACGGATACAACGCCAAAGACATTGCCGAAGGCGACTGTCTTCCTGCCCTGAAAGAGGCTGCTCAATATCTTATAACCATAGAGCCTTATAAGACATACTCAAAATACTTCAACATCTACATAGGTTTTGCCATGTCTAACGAGAGCGGTATAGGCACGGTGAACACCATACGCTACAACCGTTTCGGCACAACATTCACCAGTGGTGTCGGCTTGCGTGCCGACTATGACGAGATATTCAGCTATGCGCTCAATGCACCGACCGTAAATCAGAACAACCTGAACCAGACGCTGATAATAATTGTGCCCAACACTACCGAATACGGCGGCATCTGCCAGATGTGGGAGGATGGTTCGGCTATAGCCTTCTGTCCGCGGAGCACCTATGGCTATCCGCTCGACACCCGCGGAGTGATACAGCATGAGGCAGGCGGTCACGGCTTCGGCAAGCTTGGCGACGAGTATATCTACCATAACGCCTTCATCGACTTCTGCAACTGCACGTGCTGCGGCCATGTAGACGCCATCAACTGGGCAAAGTCGCTCGGCTGGTACGACAACCTGTCGCTTACGGGCAAGATGCACGAAGTGCCATGGAGCCACCTTATTTCCGACAGCCGCTACAGCGATGTTGTTGACATCTACGAAGGCGGATTTATGCACAGTCGCGGCGTGTTCCGTTCAGAGCAGAATTCATGCATGAACAACGATATTCCTTATTACAGCACAATAAGCCGCGAGAGCATCGTAAGGCGTATCAAACGCTATGCCGGCGAGACATTCTCGTTCGAGGAATTTGTTGCCAACGACAAACGTGATGCAGGCATCGTAACCCGCGGCATGGGTGTCGGTTCTGTAAGCGTCGGGCACGGACAGCACATGCCGCCCAAGATACATAAGGGCAGTCCGCTCAGCAACATGCGCAAGGCACGTCGCCACAGATAAAAACATGAAACGGAAATTGTGGATAACGTGAATAATGCTATTTTAGTATAAATTTTTAAGTAAATTAAATAATAAAGACGATGAAAAAGCGTATTATACATATAGGTCTTGCACTTGTTGCGCTGATAGCAGCCGGATGCAGCCAGGAAGACGACACACCGGTAGACGCAAGGCATACGCCCATGAGGTTTGAGGTGACTCATCCTTCACAGCGCACAAGGGTGACCGACTCGGGATTCGAGAACGGCGACAGGATAGGTCTGTTCGCAAGCAGCACCGACAAGCCCCTCGAGATAGGCGGCAATCTTGTGAACAACGAGCCGCTGACGTGCAGCGGCAGCTCATGGACCGCAAGCCGCACGCTCTATTGGGATGAAGGCACGTATAATTTCTACGCCTATTATCCCTACATGACGTCCGTAAGCTCTATCGAGGACCTGCCCTTCAGCGTGCAGACCGACCAGAGCACGGCCGACGGCTATGAGGCCAGCGACTTCCTGTATGCACAGACCAACAACGTCAGCGCGTCAAACTCTCCCGTAACCCTGGCCTTCAAGCACATAATGAGCAAGCTCACCATACGCCTGATAAAGGGCGAGGACTTTGAGGGAGAGATGCCTACATACGCCGAGGTGTATGTGCATAACACTGTGCCTGAGTCGACCATAGACCTAAGTGCCGGCGTTGCCACAAAATATGTAAGGGGCAACGGCACCACGATAAGGGCCCGACAGATGAGCAGCTATATCTATTCGGCCATAATAGTGCCTCAGCGCGTGGCCAACCGCATGCCGCTGATAGAGGTTGTGATGGACGGCGTGTCGTATCTCTACGAGAGCACGTTCCAGTTTAAGCCCGGCACGGAACACCTTGTAAACTTCATCATATCAGGCAACCCTGAACAGATTAAAATTGAAATAGGAGGCGAGATTGTCGGTTGGCAATAGTCTTGCCGGTTATCAACTTGAATGAAAGCGACAATATATATACTATCCATACTAACTCTCATTTTAGGGGGTGTGGCTGTGGCTTTGGGGCTGCAGCCCACCCTCGGACAGACTGACAGCAAAAAAAACATCAACAGATACGGGCTGCATGAGGGGCTCGAGCTTGTTGGCCGCGTTGACGGCAAGGGATATGAGACCTTTGCTGTGGTAGACGAAAACGACAGACTGCTCTTCGCAATACCGCTGCGCAACTGCATGTTCGACGTGCGCTACCGCAACGGACAGCTGCGCTTCCGCGAGAACGGCACAGGCCGCGAGGGATTTGTCGACCGCAACGGCAACGTGACGTTCTTCAGCACAGGCACCGGCATACCCTCCACGGTTGAGCAAGAGGAGAGCAGCACTATGGCTCAGGCGCCCGGACAGAGCACATACGAAGGCGGACAGAATAGCGGCAAGGCATACAAGTCGGGCAGCATGACCGACGGTGACCTGAAACAAATGGCACGCAGCAATCCTTTCTATAAGGAGGCTGCCAAGATCCTTGCAGGCAAACTGTCAGTTGACGACGCTCAGCGCCGCCGCGTGATACTCAACTACTGCGAACACTTCCGCATGGCCTACACCACCAAGGACATCGACTTTCTGCGCCAGGTGTTCAGCGAGCAGGCCCTCATCATCGTGGGCAACGTGGTCAAGACCAAGGCCGGCAGCGAAGGCAAGTTTATGCCGGCGTCGCGTGTTGAGTATAACATCCGCACCAAGAAAGAATACATATCGCGGCTAAGCAAGGCCTTTGCCGCCAGCAAGAACATAAGCGTAAAGTTCTCCGACTTCCGCATAATGCGCCATCCAACCATGGACGGCATCTACGGCGTCAGCCTCCGCCAGCAGTACAAGAGCGACCGCTATGCTGACGACGGCTACCTCTTCCTGCTCTGGGATTTCCGCAACGAGTCGATGCCGCTGATACATGTGCGCACATGGCAGCCGACAGAGACCATCAGCGATGATAACGAAGTGATGAACATCAGAGACTTCAACCTGGAGTAACTAAAGACAAGTTAAGCTAAGACAAACGACATTATCACTTTAAACAAACCTATATGACAGGCAAGATGTTACATATACGCACGTTAAAGGCACTGCTGCTGACGCTCATGCTCTGCATGGCAGGCTGCGGCACGGCCCTGGCACAGCAGTTCAGCGTGACTAAGTTTCGCGTCTTGCCCAACGACGTGAGCGCCTTTATCACTCCGGTGCGCGACCTCAACGACGAGGCGTGCGCCCTGCTGAAGGTTACGGCCACGCCCGAGTATGCCTTCTCGTCGCCTTTGGGCATTGTCATGCGTAAGGACAATGTAGGCGAGATATGGCTTTATCTGCCCAAAGGCACAAAAAAGATTACCATAAAACATCCTGAATGGGGCGTCATGCGCGACTATAAGTTTGAGAAACCGCTTGAGAGCCATATGACCTACGAGATGGTCATCAACTCGCCCAAGCCTGACATAGCCCTTAAGCACGACACTATTGTGCTGACAAAGACCATCGTCGACACAATAGCCGTGAAGAAGCGGCGGCCGAAGCTGCCGCTCAGGACTCATGCCCTGTTTACAGTTTCGATGCACGAAAACGGACCTTCGTGGGGTGTCATGGTGGCATTAATGCGTCGCCATGGCTTCTTCGTTCATGCAAGTGCCGACCTGCGCAGCATAGGCAAGACCGTAACCACCTGCGACAAGGAAGGATTTACCGACGGAAGCAGCATAAGACCATATTACACAGGACAGACACGCCACTCGACATACACCGTGACGGCCGGAGCGATACACCGCCTCGGGCGCATGGTCAGCCTGTTTGAGGGCATTGGCTATGGCCGCACGGCCACGGCATGGGAGCTGGCTGAGAGCGAAGGAGGCGGACTTGCGCTCAACGACGGCCTGACACACAAGGGCCTCGCAGCCGAGCTTGGCGTGGTGCTGTCGTTCGGACGGATAAGCGTGTCGGCATCTGCCGTAACCATAGCCGGACGCCAGTGGCAGGGCTGCATAGGTGTAGGCATTAACATTGGCAAAAGATGAAGACGAGGATATTATCACTCACCACACTGATAGCGCTGCTGCTGACGCTGGCCGCATGCAGCAGCGATGAGGCTCCGGATAACTTTGAGCCGCGCCTCGTAACGGGTGAGGCTTCGGGCGTAACGCGCACAGAGGCCGTCATCGCAGGCGAGGTGGTGCTGCAGGGAAGTACCGACATGCCGGAGCTGCGCTTCAGATACGGTACGACAGACCAGATGGACCACACCACAGGCGTGCTTGCCCCCGACGGCAACAAGGTGAAAATACAGCTGACGGGGCTTCAGCCGGGCACGATGTACTACTACAGACTCCATGCTACCAATGGCCGCGTGGAGCTGCATGGCAACACGATGACCTTTGTAACCGTGCCAAACGACAGGCCTACGGTGGGCGTGCCGGTAGTGCTGAGCCAAGGCCCAATGAGCGTCATTGTAGAATATGAAATAACGGACGACGGCAACGAGACTATAACCTCCACGGGGTGCTACGTAACCGACATTGAGACGGGCGACACGCAGAGCGTAGAGGCCGAGACGCCGGGCGCCGAAGGCGTTGGCATGAGGGTGCGCATAGGCGGACTGCGCCAGAATGCCACCTACGAGATAAAGGCCTACGCCGCCAACGGCGAGGGCGAGAGCGTGGGCGAGGCGCTGACTATAACCACGTCTGACGCTGTTCTGCTGGCCGATGCGGGCGAGTTTGAAGAACTTATGGGCGACAGCAAATACGAGTATACTACTCTGTCTATTGCCGGCCCTATGAACGGCGACGACCTGCGGTGCCTGCGCCAGATGATGGGACGCGACATCGACGGCTCTGCCACGGCTGGCCGCCTTGCGCAGGTAAACATGGCCGACGCCCATATCGTGGAGGGCGGAGGAGTGTACGGCTCGTCGCGATACACCGAGAATAATGTAGTGGGTTACGGCCTCTTTGCCGACTGCACCCTGCTTACAAGCGTTACTCTGCCTTCCGATGCCGTCAAGATAGAGAAAGACGCCTTCATGAACTGCACGGCGCTCAGAGAGATAACCATACCGGCATCAGCCACCGACATCAGTCCGTCGTCGGGCTGCACGGCGCTCGCCGCCATCAACGTGTCGGCCGCTAACACTGCATACAGCAGCATCGACGGAGTGCTGTTCGACGCCGGTGCCACAGAGATACTGTGGTTCCCCATAGGCAAGCAGGGCGACTATACGCTGCCGTCCACGGTCAAGGCTATAGGCGACTATGCCTTCCAGGGCTGCCACATAACACGCTTCACCCTGCCCGACAACCTCACGGAGATAGGGCAGGCCGTGTTCTACGACAGCAGCGTAGAGGAAGTGGTCATGCCATCAGGGCTTAGACTCATACCCACAGCCACCTTCCAGAAGTGCGACAAGCTCACCACGGTGCGCCTCGGTGCAGCCACAGAGCTGATATCCGACTATGTGTTCGACGGCTGTCCGCTCGAGCATCTGTATGTCGACGCACAGTATCCGCCCGTGTGCAACAGCAACGCCCTGACCAGCACGCCCGACTTTCTGCCAACATGCACGCTGCACGTGCCCAAGGGACGGCGCAACTTCTATCGTGCCGACTCGAGCTGGAAGCGCTTCGGCACCATCGTAGAGGAATGACGCGTGCTGCTCATTTACAAACAAAACAGCATTTAAGTTTATGACAATGAATACACCTGAAATAGAGGAGCTGAAGCTGCTCATTGAACAGAAATATGGAAAGACGCTCGGCACGACAACCGACTTTGAGGAGTTTTCGGTTCATCTGAGCCACGACACCGGACAGAATGTGTCGGCGTCGACGCTCAAGAGGCTCTGGGGATATGTCAACGACAGCCATAAGCCGCGCATGTTTACGCTCGACATCCTGGCCCAGTATCTTGGCCATGCCAACTATTACGCCTTTGTTTCGTGGCTCAAGACAAGCACACGCTACAACTTGTCGTTCTTCAACGCCAAGCAGCTCATCAGCAACGAACTCGATGCCGGAACTGAGGTGGAGATAGGCTGGAGCCCCAACCGCCTGGTGCGTCTGCGCTACGTGGGTGAGAGCCGCTATGAGGTGGTGTTGTCGCAGAACAGCAAGCTCGTGCCCGGCGACAGCTTCGTAACAGGATGCTTCATCAAGGAGCAGCCGCTCTATCTGCCCTACATCGAGCGACCTGACGGCCGCACGGCGCCCTTTGTGGCAGGCCGCAACGGCGGACTAACCATAATTAACGTCATCAACATCGAGAAATGAACAATTCAGACACCGAAATATTGGACGACAGCCCCTCAGGATACATGAGCGACATAGACGGCGAGATGGACAGTGCCGTGCGCATACCCGTGCAGAACGCCTTCAGAGACATAAGCGAGTTCTACGTGTCGAGGTCGGGACATACGCGCCTGCTGACAGCCACACGCTTCGGCAAGCGCTATACGCTGAAATGCCTGAAGCCCGACTTTGCCTACACGCCTGTCTACCGTCAGGCCCTTGCCAAGGAGTTTGAGATAGGGCTGCAGATGGACCATCCGCACATCTGCCGCACCATAAGCATGGAGGAGGTGGCAGAGCTGGGCACGGTCATCGTTATGGAATATATCGACGGCGACACGCTGAAGAGCCTCATTGACAGCAAGACGCTGACGCCCGACATGGCGCGCAGAGTAACCGAGCAGCTGGCCGACGCGCTCGGATACATACACAGCAAGCAGATAATACACCGTGATCTGAAGCCTTCGAACATAATGATAACGCACAACGGCCACAACACCAAGCTGATAGACTTCAGCTTGTCGGACAGCGACTATTTCAACGTGCTGAAATGTCCTGCCGGTTCATCGGGCTACATCGCCCCGGAGCAGCTTCAGCCCGACGCCAAGCCCGACATTAAGGCCGACATCTATTCGTTCGGAATGGTGGTAAGAGACATGGCCCGGCTTACTGGCGACGCCTATCTGCGCCGCATAGCCTCAGCCTGCACCCGGCGCAACGCCTCTGAGCGTCCGGCAGACATGTCGGCCGTGATGTCGCTGCCGCGCACAGACAACCGGCAGCGCATCGTGGTTGCATTGCTGGCATTAGTTGTTGCTGCGCTCACTGCTTATGTGGCTGTTACGCTCTACAACCGTTCCACGGCATCAGACGACGCACGTCAGGACAACGCTCCGATAGAGATTGCTCCCGACAGCAACCGCGCCTTAGACTACACCCTGTGGCCCGAACGCGGTGAAAAGTAGAGCCTGCCCGCCGACAATTTACATCTTCTTCCGCTGTCTCCCCCGGCAAATAGGCGTAAATAGTATTTTTTCCCTATGTGATAAGGCGAGCGAAGTTTCGTTCCCAAGTCTCTATTTATACCTGCCGGTTTGAAGGCGAAATAGAACGACATAATATCCCCGAACAATATATCTTGTGAGTTAGAATACGAAGAATCGGATAATGATGATTTTAACCCAAATCAGTCATTATCCCGCGCATAGCTTTATCTATTTTGTGCATTCATGTTTTTCAGCCGTCTTTTTGTCCGCTTATAAATTTTCGAAAATACTAAACACTATTATTTTATTCATAGAGTTCATATTTCACCTCTAACAAACAATATATTGTTTCTATAAAAATGCTCAAGCCCATTATGGTTGTACAATCTTTGGCATGATATTTATATAAAAATGATGCTGGCCATTAAAATACTACAAAAAATGTATATACACTTTTTGTTGCAACAATTTTTGTAGTTACATTTTATGTATCATTTGTAGAACGGGTCAAAATAATAGAGCGCTATGTCTGTTTCAAAATGATTGTAACAGCAGAGAACTGCAAACGTGAAGATAAAGAGTCTTGATGATATATACAGATTTTGGCTCTTTCTTGATTAAAAATAAGCTATAATTTGCCAAATCTCTAAAATTTAATGTGATTTGGCAAATTATATTGATTTTTTGTGCTTGTTTATGTAAAAAACAAAATTCTATAGTTATGGTAATTGTCCGAATTTGCCCTGCTTTTGTATTTTCTGGAACGTTATTGGCATTGATGATAAAATGTGCCTATATTGTATCAACAAATAATTTCACTACTTTCATACAAAACTAAAAACGCGGTAAAAAGTCAGGACAAAATTTTTTTGTAATCTGGAGAAGAAGGCTTTAATGGATGTTAAAGAAATGGCGTGCTGAGTGTCTTTGTTTTAACTTATGTTTGCTTTTGTGCGGCTAAAGAGAGTGTGAAGATGATGTTTTTGGGGCATGTAAGGGCTTGTTTTGCGTTGCAATAGCACTGCTTTTGGAGCGTAAACCTATGGGTTTTGCAGCGAAAGTGGCAGAGTAATATATTTTAACACTGCGGCTTTTGCTTTCAAAATGGCTTAAATGTCTGTATGTCAATGCTTTAGTGTGAGTGCTCGTTTTTTGACGTTTTTCAGGCAAAATCGTGGAGACGTGAGGAGCATGGGCATTCTGAAGGCGTCAAACGGTATGGATTTTGTCTGAAATATTTACAAAATGCGGCGGCGCCACGATGTGTAGTGTGCCTCACGATCTTCATGATGTCATTACGCAGATACCGTCAGAATAAGCATCGTCAGTTGGCTTAGTCTGCTTATACAGCTGATCACTTTTGGCCTTAATAAGGGGAAAATGTGAAATTTATAGGCCTTTTGGATGCGGAAAGTGTGAAATTTATGGCTGTATATTGTATGGAAAATGTGAAAATAATGGGGTGATATGGCACGGAAAGTGTGAAAAATTTGGGTTTTTATAATGCGGAAAATGTGAAATTTACTATATTTGCAGATGTATCAAGACGTTTGGAAATATGGAGAAGTTGCTGAAAAGAAAGATTGACAAATATCTGACTGACTGGAAGAACAGGCCTGACAAGAAGCCTCTTATCATCAAGGGCGCCAGGCAGATAGGCAAGACGCGCTCAGTAGAGTGGTTTGCCGGTCAGAATTATGCAAGCGTGATAGAGATAAACTTTATCGAGCAGAAAAAATACCGTGAGATATTCAACGACGGATTTGAGGTGGACGCCATACTGAAGAATATATCACTGCTGAATCCTGAATTGAAGTTTATTCCCGGCGACACAATATTTTTCTTCGACGAGCTTCAGGCGTGCCCTAACTGCGCCACGTCGCTGAAGTTTTTTAAGCTCGACGGCCGTTTCGACGTAATCTGCTCAGGCTCGCTCATGGGGATAAGCTACAGGGAGATAGAATCGAACAGCGTGGGATATAAGGAGGACTACGAGATGCACTCGATGGACTTTGAGGAATTTTTGTGGGCAATGGGTTATAATGACGAGTTCACGGCCGACCTGCTAAGTCACATGCTTGATGTAAGACCTCTGTCTGAACTTCAGATGGACACACTGATGAGCCTGTTCCGCGACTATGTCATAATCGGAGGCATGCCCGAAGTGGTCAGCACGTATGTAAGAAACAAGAATTTCAGCGGCACGCTCGACATTCAGCGCCAGCTGCTAAAGGATTATGAGGAAGACATAACAAAATATGTTGAAGGCCTGGACAAGGCAAAGGTGAAGGCGGTGTATAACCATATTTCGACCTTCCTGGCAAAGGAGAACAAGCGGTTTCAGATAACCAAGATAGCCAGAAACGCGCGCAACAGAGACTATATGGGATGCGTTGAATGGCTCGCCGATGCCGGAGTGGTGAACGTGTGCTACTGTCTTAATCAGCCCGAGCTGCCGCTGAAAGGCAACTACGCCCCAAAGATGTACAAGATATACTTTAAGGACACAGGACTGCTGATAGCCTCGCTCGACGAGGAGGCACAGGAAGACCTGAGGGCAAACAGGAATCTAGGCACGTACAAAGGGGCGATATACGAGAATATCGTAGGCGACATGCTCGTAAAGCAGGGCTATCGGCTTTTTTATTACCACAGCGACAGGCCGGCTCTCGAGATGGACTTCTTTATAAGGGACGCTGATTCGCTCATACCGGTGGAGGTGAAGGCCAACGACGGGGCTACGGCTTCGCTGAACAGACTGCTGAATGACGACAAATATAATGACGTGAAGTATGGCATCAAACTGGGCTACAGGAACATCGGATTCAACGGCAAATTCTATACATTTCCATATTTCCTGACTTTCCTGCTGCGAAGATTCGTGGCTGAGAGCAAACGCAGCTGTTAGTGGAATTAGTAAAGCCGTATGGCGGCATGAGGCTTTCTGGTGTGTATAGTCTGTTTCTGTCGTGCCATATATTATGATGAAAGGTGGCGCCGGGCATGTAAACGGGCCGTCTGTGGTGCCGCATTAATCGTTTAACAGGTAAAAACATATCCGCATGAGCGACATTTCATTTACATGCAAATATCATTCGCCGCTGGGAGAGATAACCCTGGCATGCCGCGACGACAGGCTTACGGGGCTGTGGTTTGACGGACAGAAGCACTACGGCAGCACGCTGACCGGTAGGACCGAAGAGGCAGACGTGCCCGTGTTGAGGCTTGCCGTGAGGTGGCTCGACGAATATTTCAGCGGCCATGAACCGCAGTTTGTGCCGCCGCTGAGCCTTATGGGCACGCCGTTCAGTCGCCTTGTGTGGCGCAGGCTGATGGACATTCCATGCGGAACTACGCTGACATACAAGGAACTGACGCTGCGCATGGCTGCCTGCGGCGAGTGTGGCGCTGGGGCTGTGAGGGCCGTGGCGGCAGCGATAGGGCGCAATCCCGTGTCGCTCATAGTGCCCTGCCACCGCGTTATCGGTTCGGGCGGCAGCCTGACGGGATATGCAGGGGGCGTATGGCGCAAGGAATGGCTGCTGCAGGCGGAGCGCTCTATGGCAGAAGGCAGACTGGTGTAGTAAGGCTGTTGCGGTTCGGCCTTACAGAGGCTTCATGTGGGGCGCATTGTAGGGTGTGTTGTTATATGCGTCGGGATTACCATGAGGCAAAAATTCAGGCTGAACAATAACGCCGGATTTGGGCAGGGCTGACCGCTTGTCTTACGGGCGGTGGCGCAGCCCGTAAGGCTGTCTACGAAAAAGGCCGCCGTGACCCTTGCGGGCAGGCAGCCTCAGTTTAAAATAACATTATAAAATAAACCCATAGCGAAAAAGTAAATTTGGGCAAAGCG
>UMFT01025372.1_pt1 | contig 19385 bp, 10 predicted proteins | sample 1965081 | NCBI WGS metagenome assembly UMFT01 (sample SAMEA4836053, study PRJEB28245) | human gut metagenome | biome: gut microbiome; material: fecal sample | place: Denmark | collected 2008
ACGAGTCCCGATCAGTTTGCCCAATCCCAGCGCACGGAAGCCCCAAGGGAAGAGGTCGCCGTCGGAAGCCGAATATTTATTGATCAAGCATACTTTCGGACCTACTTGCACGGCATCGGGAACAGTTCCGATACGGGCTGAACCACGACGCATCGTCAACCGATACGGTTCACGGGAAAGGCGTTCGAGGATCATCGGCGAAACATTCCCCCCCCCATTGGCACGGTCGTCAATAATCAAACCTTCCTTGTCGAGCTGTGGATAGAAATAGCGGGAGAATTCATTCAGTCCTTCTGGTCCCATATCCGGGATATAAATATAGCCGATCTTGCCGTTCGATGCTTTATCGACTTTCTTAATATTATCCTGTACCCAGTTATAATGATACAAAGAATATTCTTCTTCCAACGGACTGATCACGGTTTTGCGTGCTCCCTCCAGCTGCGGTTTACTGTTCAACAAAATCTCCGTCGGGACACCAGCCTTGCCGACCAACAACGAATACATGTCTTTCACACTGTTTGTCGGCACACCGTCGATCGCCACGATAAACTCGCCAGCCTTCGCCTCAATGCCCGGCTCCGTCAACGGAGAACGCAACGACTTGCTCCAGGAAGCGCCCGGCAAGATCTTTTCCAAACGGAAGAAACCACTCTTATCACGGGAAATCTCAGCGCCTAACAGCCCCGTCTTTATCCTGTCGGGACGTTCTACTTCACCCGGATTCACATATGCATGACCACAGTTCAGTTCGCCGATCATTTCACCGATGATGTAGTTCAAATCCAGACGTGTCTTGGCATATGGGACAAGCACCTGATATTTTGCTTTGACCGCATTCCAATCTACCCCATGCATATTCTCTAGATAGAAACCATCGCGATAAGCCCGCCATGCCTCATCAAAAATCTGCGCCCATTCCTTCGGATAATCGACCGCAATCTTCATATTCGACAAGTTCACCGGATCACCCAAGTCTGCCTTTCCCGAAGGAATATCCGTCACATAAAGAGCATCACCTTTGAAGAAGAGCACTTTCTTGCTACCGGGTTCGACACCCATAGAAGCGCCATCGGCCACCACGTCTTCCTTCTGCTCTTTCAAGTCGAATACTCTCGTACCGCCACGTCCCCAGTAGTAAACCTTGTTTCCGTCTGAATAAAAATTCCCATAATAGGAAGGACTCACCGGCAACTTGACGACACGATCCGTAATCCCATCGAAATCGATCTTGACAGCAGAAGTGGCAAGCTCGTCTTTCCTTGCCTCCTCCTTCTTAACCGATGTATTTTTCTTTGATTCCTCTTTGGCAACAGAGACTTCCGCATCCTTCTCAATGAAAGGCGAAGGAGTATCTTTGGACAACAACGTCAAATAAACCCCGTACATATTATTATAGACATGGTTCCATTCCAGCGATCCATAAGTCGGATTAAAATCACGGGCAGATGCAAAAACCAGATATTTACCGTCCGTACTGAATACCGGAGAAGAGGAATCATACCACTTGTCTGTCACCGGGTATTCTTTCTTTTCAGCCAGATTATAAACATAAACGATACTATATTCAGTGTTCCCTGTACGGGTATAAGTCAGCCACTTGCTATCCGGCGAAAAAGTCACTCCCCGCGGCTCGCCCATCGGGTCCTGCAACAAGGTCGTCACCTTCTTTGTAGCAACGTCCAAGAGATTCATACGGTTCTTACGATCCGTATAAACAACCGCTTTGGAATCCGGGCTTAGTTCAAAACCGCGGATATAAGTGTCATTATCCTTTGTCAGCTGGACGTGTTCGCCTCCAATGGCATCCTGCATATAGAGTTCTGTCTCTCCAGTCGCATCCGAAATATAGACGATGAATTTGCCGTCGGGCGACCATTGCGCATTGCGGTCGTGTGCTCCTGGCGAACGGGTGATATTCTTTGTCACACCCTTCTCAACCGGCAAGTTGAACACTTCGCCACGGGCAGTCACCACTAAACGTTCACCGTCGGGCGACAGGCAGGCCTCGGTAATATAGTCAGCTCCATCCTTAATTTCGCTACGGGCGTAAATATTGTCGGAAGTCAAGGTGATGTTCACTTTTTCGGGCTTCTTACTCCCAGCATCCATCTTATAAATATAGCCGCCATTTTCGAAAACGATCGTATTGCCATTTGCGCTTGGAAACTTTACGTCGTATTCGGTAAAGTCAGTGACTTTGTCCGTCTGTTTGGTCTTCGTATTATAAACAAAGATGTTCATTGTTCGGTCACGGTCGGAAAGAAAGAAGATTTCATCGCCGATCCACATCGGGATAATGTCCTGTGCAGGATTGTCCGTAATGTTTTCGACTGTCTTCTTATCGGAACTATAGATCCAGACATCATCCGCCATCCCGCCTTTATAGTATTTCCAGGTACGGAACTCCCGCATGACACGGTTATAAGCCAACTGTTTGCCATCGGGAGAATAGCTGCAGAATCCGCCTTCAGGAAGAGGTATGACTTCAGACAAGCCACCCTCCTTTTCCACCGTGAACAACTTTCCGCTAAAGCCGTCGCTGATGCGGTTGCGATACACAATCCGACTGCCATCAGGCGTCCAGGTCATCACGATATTGTTCGGTCCCATACGATCACCCAAATCATCCCGGCTGTTTGTTGCCGTATAAGTCACACGCAGCGGTTCTCCACCCGTCACCGGCATGGTATACACTTCTGTATTACCATCGTATTGCCCGGTGAATGCAATCGTTTTGCCGTCCGGTGAAAAACGAGGAAACATTTCGTACCCCACATGCGAAGTCAGGCGCCTGGCTTCGCCACCCGTAGCCGGAACCTTGTAGAGGTCGCCCGCATACGAGAAAACAATCTCATTACCGTTCGTAGCCGGGAAACGCAACAGACGCGCTTCGTCCACCGCCATCGACAGTGAAGGGACACCAGCCAAAACCAATAAAGAAAAGATAAGTTTCTTCTTCATACCTAATTATCGTTTAGTCAACCGACAAAGGTAAAAAAAGTAAAGCATCAAAATATATTCCGATGCAGATATTCCTTTATTTTCCACCACAATAATTGCCGTTTCGCGACAAAAAGAGACCAGCCTCCTAACCTTCTTCCCGTTTGCTTATAAAATTCAGGATCACAAACCAATATGCACTGCCGGTCCATACTTACTGCAGAAAACAAATAGAAACAGCCGTTCCTCAACAGAATACCCAAAGTATCATTCTTACGGACAAAACCGACAATATCTACAAAATTAATAATACCAACTGATGAAAAAGAAAACGAAGACTCCTTAAACTCCACATGATGCAAGACTACATAAGGCCGCAATTGCCAAAAAAGCTCAGTAATATTGGCAGGATCAAGTTTTTTCAAAAAAGATAGCAACCATTGCTCCTGAAGATTTGAAATAGATAAAGGTAATTCCATATTTACTTAAATTCGACCTGAAAAAATCCCATATATCCAACAATTCCCCAATTAGATGGTTATTATAAAGAAACGTGGGAATTAGTAACATACACTCGATTAAGGACCTCGAATAACCTATAACTAGTTGTATGCAATAATTACCCACGTTTTTTATCTTGAATACGCAAGTGCATAAACACCCATCTTGCATGACAAGAAAAAACGCGAACAAAATTCACATACTATCCACTAGTTATCTAGAAATTTCGAGGTTTCAATCAAGAGATAATATATAAACTTTCGTGTTCACCACCAAAGTTGTACCAGCGATAACGCTTTATCCTGCTTACTGTACACGACAAAGATAAACAGAAGATTCAAAAATCCGATATTCCTCCTTCCTTTTTTCAAGGTTCTTTAGAAAAAACACAGAAAAAGCCGGCTACGGCGGAATATCATCTATTCCATTGTAGCCGGCCACTTTTAACTAATACCTACTTTTTATATCGCTTTATCTCTAAAGACAGACATCAATAGTAACCTTCATTCTGTTCTTCACTGAGCTCACCAACAGGATTCAGACGGTCGATGTGTTTCTGCGGGATAGGACGAAGTTTGTGATACGGTTTAATGTAGATTGCATCCGGATTGTATTTCTTCACCCAATCATACAGCAGTTCACAACGAACCAAATCTTCCCAACGATTGGTTTCTCCCAGTAATTCACGTCCGCGTTCGTTCAGAATAAATTCGATAAAATCACCTTGTAGATCAGCCGGAGAAACTTTAAGTGCATCATACGTACTCTTCGTATCGTTCACTCCACCTTCGAAAAGCCAGATCTGCTGGTCTTTTTGCTCACCTTCGGCCCAAGCGGCACGCTTGCGGATCACATTGATATATTCAGCAGCCTTGTCGAAATCACCTTTACGACCGGCAGCTTCCGCTGCCAACAAATACGTTTCTCCCAAACGCATACGCACCCATTCGCGAGATCCCTTTTCTTCAGACACAGAAGAACGGCTCGGATCAAGGTATTTCACCAGTGACGGAAAATAACGGATCGAATGCATTTCGCGAGGGAAATAAGAATAAGTATAGTCAGCACGCAATTTCCGCATCTCGTCACTATTAGAAGCAAGCCCTGTTTCCTGCATCGTATAATAAATCGCCGTATCGCCATGCTGGAATTTCAACTCGCCCTCTATTTGCCCTTTAGAAGGATCCGGCGTAAAATAGACGTTTCCGTCATAAGAAAGCGACTCCCAAACAGGCAGCGTGCTTACATTATTTGCATAGTAGACCCATTTGAAACTCTTATAAAAACGTGAATCATGCAAACGATCGAATAAATCGTCCATCGTTTTCTTTGTTGCCACGTGACGACGGTACGGACGACCGTTTTCAATATCTCTCAACATACCCGGCTGATCTTCATACCAAGACAGCCAATAGAGATGCTGCTTGTTACCATCTCCGTTAAACATCGGCTCGGTTGTGAACTGCACGGCAAACACAGCTTCGGAGTTCCCCTGATTCTTGATATCCCACAGAGAGGAGAAGTTTTCTTGCAAAGCATAAGCTCCACTGTTGATCACTTGCTCAGCATAATAAAGCGTACTATCCATATCTGTCGCTTTCTGACCACGCGCATCTTTGACTGCGCTACCACGAGTCAGATAAACCTTCGCCAACAAATGGGCAGCTGAGTAACGTGTGGCACGTCCTAAAACAGAAGCCTTCTCCGGTAAATTTTCGGCGGCATTACGTAAATCACTGATAATAACATTATAAACATCAGCGATCGGAGCACGCTTGAAGTCCGTCCGAATCTCGAAACTACCTTCCGTGACCAAAGGAATACGCCCAAACTGCTGCACCAAATCAAAATATAAATAGGCGCGGATAAATTGCATTTCGGCATAACTTTGTATTTTCACACTCTCCAACAAGTCTTGGGAATCCCGAATCTTCTGCATGGCGATATTGGCATCACTAATCCCTTTGTAGTGATTTTCCCACATTTCATACAGAATACCGTCGTCCGGATTCAACTGTGTCGCATATTTATTATACGATTCACGATTACTACCATCTTCTCCTTCCGTGAACAAATCGGTTCCTAATTCGGTCAATACATCGAAACGTTCACCACCAACTCCCCAACGAAGGAAACCGTAAGCTGCCGTAATGGCTGCATTTACACCGGCTTCCGTTTCATAATAATCGTACGACATCACCGGTGCATCGTCTTCGCTTAACCAACTACTGCAACTTGAAGCAGATAACATCAGGCCTGCCAGCATATAGCAATATACAGATTTCATTTTCATTCTTTGATTTATTAAGATTAAAATTACAAAGTCAAGTTTATACCAAAAATCCAGGAACTGACACTCGGAGTGCCGAAACCACTACCGTTGGTTTCAGGATTACCGGCCGAATTTACTTTAGCTGCTTCCGGATCAATACCCGTATAATTGGTAAAGATAAACGGATTCTGGGCTGTAAAATAAACACGCAGTTTCTCCACCAGGAACTTATTGGTCAAGGTCTTCGGCAAGGTATATCCCAATGTCATTGTCTTTACACGCAAGAAATCCGCTTTTTCATAATAAGTGGATGTGATGTAGATCGGGCGCTCCTCATCGATACTCGGACGAGGATAAGCGTTCGTCGGGTTATTCGGTGTCCAGTAGTCTACTTTCACACCGCCGTTACGTCCGCAATGTTCCACAGCATAAATATCATTATACAGCATAGCACCGAAACTCGCATATAAAAAGACCGACAGGTCGAAACCTTTATAGTTGAAAGTATTCACCATACTGGCAATCAACTTCGGACGTGGGTTTCCCAGAATTTGCTTATCGGCATCCGTAATCTTATAGTCGCCATTCACATCCTGTATCTTGATATCGCCCGGAGCAAACTCCGTACCGTTGGCGGCGAATTTTGCCATCTCGGCAAGATCTGACTCCGTGTTCTGCCAGATACCTACTTTCCGGTAGTCATAATGAACATTCACCGGCTGGCCGATAAACCATTTGCTACCGATATCGTCGTTCTTGCCATTATACAGTTCAACGATTTCTTCCTTGTTGGAAGACAGCATCAAATCAGTTGTCCACTGGAAGTCTTTCGAATTGATGTTCATAGAGTTGATAGAAACTTCTATACCCTTATTACGCGTTTTACCCACATTCGATAGCACATCGGGAAAACCGGAAACAACCGGTAACTGGCGTTTCAGCAACAAATCATGTGTATTCTGCATATACAAGTCAATCGTCCCGTTGATACGTCCTCTCAACACACCGAAATCGATACCCAAATTCCACTGGTCCGTCGTTTCCCAAGTCAACAGACTGTTCGCCATCGCATTCGGGGCATATCCGATCGTTGGAGTTCCACCATTGTCAAACGGATAACGAATCAACGACAACGTACCTTTCGTTTGGTAAGGATCTACGGCCGAATTACCAGTCTTACCAAAACCAAGTCTTAATTTCAGGTTATCCAACCATCCGGATGTACTCGACATGAAAGATTCTTCATTGATACGCCATGCCAATGCGGCAGAAGGGAAAAGCACCCACTTGTGTCCGTCAGCCAGACGAGACGAACCGTCATAACGGGCAGAAACCGTCAGGAGGTAACGTCCTAAATAGTTATAATTGATACGTCCCATGAAAGAAGCCATATTCCACTTGATCATCGAGCTGCCGATCGTATTGGTCACCAAGCCCGACCCCAGATCATAATATTTCAGGTTATCGGCCGGCAGATTCTCCATTGCGACGTTCACACTTTCCCTTTTGTCTTCTTGAATGGACTGCAATAAAGTCACGCCCAAGGTGTGTTTGTCGTTGAACGTCTTATCATAGAAAAGCATGTTTTCCAAAGTAAACATCGTGTATTTGTCAACGGCATTCTTCGCATAAGAAGTCCCCATGCCACGATTACTCGTTTTAGCGGACCAGAATTCGTAGTCCTGTACGGTACGGGCATCGAGGCCCAGGTTAGAGCGGAACTTCAGTCCGTCGACCGGCAGTTTGATATCCAGAGAATAGCTACCCAGGTAACGGGTTGTTTTCACAGGACGGTCCACTGCACCCGGAACAAGGTCCATCATCGTATTGTAGACATTATAAGACCCTGGTAACGGAATAATCTCGCCATTCTCATCCCACAACTGAGCCAACGGGCTTAAACGCCAACCACTGGCAAGTCCGGCCCCGCGTTGCTGAATGGCATGCGAATATTGCGTCTGCGCCCCGATCTTCACATATTTGTTGATTTCGTGGTTCAGATTCAAACGGATCGAATAACGTTCATAATCCTCATCCTTGAAAATGCCGTTATTCTTATTGTAAGTAGCGGAAGCCAAGAAGTTCGTCCGTTCGCCACCACCTCGGATACTCAATTGATGGTCGGTCACCATACCGGTGCGGGTCACATGATCCATATAGCGGGTCGTACGCACATGGGACGGATAGTAAACGCCATCGTCACCCCAACCCATCATGACCGATTCCATGATCGACGGGTCACGTGTAAATCCCGGACAAACCATATCCTGCTCCTTTGAAGCCACATCCGAGTTGTAGCGGATCGAATTATTGCTCGTATTGCGATAAGACTCGCGCGTATATTCGGCATATTCCGGACCATCCCAAAAATCGAGCTGGTTCAAAATTGTCTGCGCCCCGACATATCCGTTATAATCGATCTGAGTCTTGCCTGATTTCCCCTGCTTGGTCGTAATCAGGATAACACCGTTCGCACCACGAGCACCATAGATTGCTGTTGCCGACGCATCCTTCAACACTTCCATCGACTCTATATCCGACGGGCTGATTTCGCCAATACCGCCAGTAACGGGAACACCATCAATCACATACAACGGATCATTGCTTGCCGTGATCGAACGTTTACCACGGATCATCACGTTCGGAGTAGAGCCTGGCGACCAGTTGGCGTTCGAAACGACAACCCCCGGAATACGTCCCTGCAAGGCTTCCGATGCCGTAGAGGTCGGAACAGCTGAAATCTTGGCAGCATTGACAGAAGCGACAGCTCCAGTCAAATCTCTTTTCTTTACCGTACCATAACCAATCACGACAACTTCATCCAAACCTTGTGCATCCTCTTTCATCAGGATGTCAAACGTATTCTTGTTATCGATCTTTACTTCCATAGGCAAAAAACCGATATAGGATATTTCCAACATCTCCCCCGGAGCAGCCTCTAAAGAGAAGTTTCCATCCATATCCGAAATGGTCCCATTAGTCGTTCCCTTGACTACGATATTCGCTCCAGCTACCGGAAGACCTGTTTCATCGGTAATCACACCAGATATTTTCTTGGTTTTTCGCTGTTTCACGGGAGCCTGCGCTTCTGCCTTAACGATAACGATCGTCTTATTACTCACTTTGTAGGAAAGGCCGTGTTTTTCCAGTACCTGAGACAGGATATCCTTTAACGGGCGATTGGAAGCAGAAACGACTACATCAGGATTTTCACTCAGGATAATATCCCGGTAAACAACCGAAAAAGAAGTCTGTGCCTCCAGATTCTTAAAAAATTCTTTTAATGTGACATTTTGCAAATTCATTGACATTGTTTGCGAAATGTCCTGTGCGTACATGGTTGTACACAAAAACAGGAGTGCTGCACTCCGAAATACTTTCTTCATGACTATGATAAATAGACTTAAGTTAGAATTAAACAATTGATTTTTAAAAACACTTTTTCTTAGATTTCACCTGTTCATCTCATAGGCTCATTTTATTTTTAATTGGTTAGACTTATTAATCGTAACATTGTTTCCTGTGATCTCATAATTAAATCCATATTGAAATTTCAAAGCTTCCATGACATACGGAAGTTGTTCGTCCTTAAAAGAGCCGGAAATCTGATCGTTCGCAATCTCCGGACATAGCAGGTCAATATGCACACCATACCATCTTTCGATCTTTTGGAACACCGAACCCAACTTCTCCGATTCGAACACCAGATGATTCTGCGTCCACGCGGTTTCTTTTACATTGTCTGTATTGTGAAAACTGATTTTCCCATTATTTTTCGAATAGATCGCTTTCTGCGACGGTTTCAGGATAAAACTTTCAGAAGGCGACTTGGAATCGTAGAGGCGCACGGAGCCTTCAATCAAGGAAGTCTCTACAAAGTCATTCTCCTCATACGAATAGACATTGAAGCAAGTCCCCAACACTTCGATATTCAGATTGCCGACCTGCACGACAAACGGATGTTTCCTGTCCTTGGAAACCTGGAAGTACCCCTCGCCCTTCAAACGGGCGACACGCTTTCCGTTGACATAGGCGTAGGACAAAGAGCTTTCCGAATTCAATTTGACAGAACTCTTATCCGGCAAGGTCAACTGCACCTTATCTCCGGCCGGAACTTCCGCCAAGAAAGAAGAGTTCGCATTTTGCAATTCATGCAGAAGAGAAAAGTTCCACGCCGTAACGGACAAGACGGCAATCACGGCCGCCGCCACCACGATACGGGACCAGCGTATGGAGATTTTAGGAGGATGTATCTGCAGACGAAGTCTCCGATGAATTTCCCGCTTACGACCGACTTCCATAGACGGATAAACCGTATTCTCATCCCAAAACGCTTCCATCCTTTCAGCCAGTTCCTGGTCCGAAAGATGATTCAAGGACTCCTTGAAGCCCTCGAAGTCTTTCCGGTTGGTCTTTCCGCTTAAGAATTGAGAATATAATTTATCAAATAAATCGGTCATAATTTGTTGCTTGTTTATAGTTACACGAAGGAGTACCGAAAAAGTACCAGGCGTTTTTATATGTTCTAAAGCATATTCCTGTTTCTTCCCCTATAATACGCTCGAAGTTTCCTTTAGCGAAACTTTCTGTTTCACCGTACGAACTTTTAGTTCCAAGCGCTGAAACTATCTGGAACTCCAAGAGCCGCTTTGGGAAAGGAAAGTAAGCTTCTCAAGTTTTCTTATATGAAAAGGGCGAAAAGATAATTATATTTCCGGAGTTCCTCACGCAGAATCTTTAACGCTGCGGACAAATGATTCTTTACCGTTTGCTCGGAAATATCCGAAAGAGCGGCTATTTCGGCATTGCTCATTCCCTCTTCACGGCTCATTTCAAAAATGTTCCGCTGCGCGAGGGTCAGTTTTTGCTTAGCTATCGCCAGCTTGTCGATAAAGTCATCGTAATATATTTTTTCTACGGAAGTGTTATCCAAAAGATGTTCGTCTTCACAAAAGCGTATGTAATCTTCAAAATCCGGACGGTTGATCTGTTGGCGGAAAACATCGATCACATGGTTCTTGGCAATCGTGAACAACATGGATTTGAAAGAGCCTTCAACAGACAAGGAGGCACGCATGTTCCACAGCTTGAGGAACGTCTCCTGTACGATATCTTCCGCCTGGACAGATGATTTCGTATGCAGCAAGGCGAAACCGTACAAAGAATCCGCGTACATATCATATAATGTATCGAACGCCTCATAGGAACCACGTTTAAGTTTTTCTATAGTATTGCTATATATCTCTGTTTCATGCATATTCACCTCTTTCACCCCTCACTTTGAGTTCGTAAAGATAGAAATAAACTACTAAACAGCTACTATTAAGTTTATTTCTATCTTTTTTTATAATAATGCCGTATCTTTACACCCATAAAAACGCAAAGCATGAAATCATTATTTATCCTGACTTCAGCACTACTGTTTACGGCAAACGTGCTGGCCGAAAATGATCCGCTATGGATGCGCTATCCGGCAATTTCTCCAAACGGTGAAACGATCGCCTTTACTTACAAAGGCGATATCTACACCGTCCCGGCAAACGGTGGCAAAGCTACCCAGTTAACAACCCATCCGGCTCACGATACGCGCCCGATCTGGTCGCCTGACGGCAGCAAGATCGCGTTTGCTTCTGACCGGAACGGAAATTTCGATATCTTCATCATGGATATGGAAGGAGGCAGCCCGAAACAGTTGACCACTCACTCCGCAAATGAATATCCGGAAACGTTCAGTGATGCAAAGCACATTCTCTATTCGGCCGCGATCCAGCAGGATGCGAAAGACAGCCAATTCCCCTCCGGGCAATTTCCACAAATCTACCGGATCGGTATCAATGGAGGGCGCCCCGAACTCTATTCTTCCCTCGCCATGGAAAGCCTAGCTTTGAACAAGAAGGGTGACAAACTCTTATACCAAGACAAGAAGGGATATGAAGATCCTTGGCGTAAACACCACCAGTCTTCCATCACACGGGACATCTGGTTGTGCACCCTCGATCGGGAACACTCCTTCCAAAAAATAACTTCCTTTAAAGGAGAAGACCGTAATCCGGTATGGGCGACAGACGGTTCTTCCTTCTACTATCTGAGTGAAGAAAAAGGAAGTTTCAATATATTCAAAAACGACCTGACCGGCAGAAATAGCCGGCAGATAACCAATCATACCATGCATCCCGTCCGTTTCCTAACTTCCGACAACAACGGCAACCTCTGTTACGGATACGATGGCGAAATCTATACGGTCAAAGAGGGTACACAGCCTAAGAAAGTGGATGTACAGATCATCTCTGATAAGGTGGAGAACGACCTGATCCATCAACTCAAGGCAAGCGGAGCCACCGATATCGCAGTTTCCCCTAATGGCAAAGAAGTCGCTTTTATCGTGCGCGGCGATGTATATGTAACCTCGGTCGACTACGAAACTACCAAACAAATCACTAACACACCGCAGCAGGAGCGCGATCTCGATTTCAGCCCAGACGGACGCTCATTGGTTTACTCGGCCGAACGGGGCGAAACCTGGGGAGTTTATCAAAGCAGCTTGGTACGCAAGAACGACAAATATTTCACATACGCACAGGAATTGAAGGAAGAACCGTTGGTGGTAAATTCGCAGACCTCTTTCCAGCCAATGTATTCTCCGGACGGAAAGGAAGTCGCTTTCTTGGAAAACCGTACGACTCTACGCGTGATTAATTTGAAAAACAAACAGGTACGCACCGTCCTGGATGGTAAATATAATTATTCGTATGCCGACGGCGATCAATATTATCAATGGTCACCCGACAGCAAATGGTTCCTCGCTAAATATATCGCGATCGGAGGATGGAACAATACGGACATCGTTTTGGTGAAAGCGGACGGCAGTGGCGAAATGACCAACCTGACCGAAAGCGGCTACTCCGACAACAACGCCAAATGGGTGCTGGATGGAAAAGCGATGATCTGGTCGTCTGACCGGGCCGGTTATCGCAGTCATGGCAGTTGGGGAGCAGAAGATGATATTTACATCATGTTCTTCGACGGCGAAGCATACGACAAGTTCCGCCTCACCAAAGAGGAACAAGCTTTGTTGGACGAAGAAAAAGAGGACAAAGATAAGGACGAAAAAGACAAGGACAGCAAGAAAGACAAGGATAAAGACGATGACAAGAAAGACGAAAAAGCAGATAAGCCGGTCGAACCGCTTAAATTCGACTTGGCCAATCGTAAAGACCGTATCATGCGCTTGACCGTCAACTCGTCATTCTTAGGTGACGCCGTCCTGACGCAGAAAGGCGACAAGCTATATTATTGCGCCGCATTCGAAAACGGTTACGACCTATGGGAACACAATTTCAAGGAGAACACCACCAAACTACTGATCAAAGGTGTCGGTGGCGGAACGATGTTCCCCGACAAGAAAGGCGAGAACATTTTCCTCGTTTCGGGAGGCCAGTTGAAGAAGATCGAAATCAAGGACAGCAAAACGAAACCGATCGCATTCAAAGCCGAATTTTCATATCGCCCGGCGAAAGAACGCGAATATATATTCCATCACACCTGGCGCCAAGTATTAGACAAGTTCTACGATCCCAAAATACATGGTATCAATTGGGCCGGATATGGAAAGGCATACGAAAAATTTCTTCCGCATATCAACAATAACTACGATTTCGCAGAAATGCTTTCTGAAATGTTAGGCGAACTAAACGGTTCACATACCGGTGCACGCTACCGCTCCGCATCTTCCGCACCAGCAACAGCCAGCTTGGGCGCTTTCTATGACAACAATTACACAGGCGACGGTTTGAAGATTGAAGAAATAATCGCCAAAGGCCCGTTGACAAAAGCCGACACCAAGATCAAGCCAGGCTGCATCATCGAAAAGATAGACGGCACGAATATCAAGAGTGGAGAAGATTACTATCCGCTATTAAGCGGCAAAGCCGGCAAGCAGGTACTACTGTCCGTTTACGATCCGGCAACCAAAGAACGTTTCGAAGAACAAGTCAAACCGATCACCTACGGCACACAATCCGATTTGCTTTACAAACGTTGGGTGGAACAGAAGCGCCAGATGGTCGACAAGCTGTCGAACGGAAAGATCGGATATGTACATGTCAAAGGCATGAACAGCGAAAGTTTCCGCGATACCTATTCCGAGCTGTTAGGTCGTTGCCGCGAAAAGGAAGCCGTGATTGTCGATACGCGCCATAACGGTGGCGGTTGGCTTCATGAGGACCTGGCAATTTTGTTGAGTGGAGAACTGTATGCTAAATTCACTCCGCGCAGACAGTTCATCGGAAACGATCCGTTTAACAGATGGCTGAAACCGTCATGCGTACTGATGTGCGAAGACAATTATTCGAACGCCCACGGTTTTCCCTGGACATATAAGACGTTGAAAATCGGCAAACTGATCGGCGCTCCCGTACCGGGAACGATGACTGCCGTATGGTGGGAAACCCAAATTGACCCGTCAATCGTTTTCGGTATCCCGCAAGTCGGCATGCAAGATATGCAGGGCCGCTATCTCGAAAACCAACAACTCGAACCTGACATCGAAGTCTACAACTCTCCCGAATCACAGCTAAGAGGCGAAGATCACCAGCTGGAAGAGGCGGTAAAAGAGATGTTGAAAGAGGTACAAAAGTAATATTATGTGCGATCTCAAAGCGGCTCTCATCCACTGCTACGGAATGGGAGCCGTTCTTTTTCGTACGCAATTCACGTACTTATCCTTCACTTTTTGCCGTACTTATAAGATTCAATGTTTATCCAAACGAAAGCATTACCAGTTCTGCCTTCACCCGATAATATAACTTCATTATTTCTCTACGAACATAAACAGAAGGGATAAAACATAGTTACATTTAACTGTCATACTATCACTAATTGTCTTTTATCTATTGAATATCAATAGACCCAAGCAATGATAGTAGGTATGATGGATGCCTATTTCATCTATCATACTATCATTAACCGCCTGTCCGACATTTTTCTTCACATTACTTATTTTCAATAACATAATAAGATAAACCCATTGACACCCGGGTCTCGATATCATTCACACTCGGGTGTCAAGACCGTTCACATCCGGGTGTAAAAAGCCTGTAAACGGGAATCTTCGGCACTTTTTCTGCCTGTTTGAAGCAAAATAAGTCACGTATTTCAACAAAAAAGGAACCATATCTAAAACGAGCAGAAGAACGACACAAAAAACGGAACCGTAAAATCTACGATAATCCCATGAAAAATTGAAATGAAAACAAGGTCTTTTCCCGAATAACGAGTGATGATAGGCAAGGTCGTATCCATAGTCGTGGCACCTCCAGCACAGATAGGAGACAACCGGCCGAAATATTTGACAAAAAGAGGCGCACCGAGAAGAGCCATAATCTCGCGCATGATATTTGCCATTAAAGCGATTGTTCCTAATTCTGTGGCGAGTTGGACACCCAAAAAAGGTTCCTTCAATTGGGTAATCAAGATAGACGAAAGAGAATAATAGGCAAAACCGCTTCCTACCGCCAGACAATCAAATACACTCCACTGCGTAAGCAACAGACCGACCAAAGCCGAAAAGACCAGTGTCCCGGCAATCGTAGCCAAAGGGACCAAAAGCAGTTTCGGACGAATACTGCCGAGAATATCCTTTAGCTTCTTATCACTACCGATACTGAGCCCGACCTGAAACATTAGCAGGTATAAGACATATACCGTAATGTCGTTTTCAATGACAACATCGGGCAGCCAGCCACTCCATCCCAACAAGCAACCAAGCGCAAAAAATCCTACAACGATCAGACTTCCTTTCATCCGCGACTCCTTTCTTTAAAAAACAGACGATAGACTCCCCAGCCAGCCAATACACTCCCTACCGTACCAGCCAAGGCAAGCAGGAATGCCTGACCACCCAACGTGGCAAGATTATCGACAATATCCTTATTCGCACCGACAGATATTCCCAAAAGGAAAAGAAGCAAAAGGATCGTATAAGAAATAGGTTTGCCGATCTTTTGCAAAAGTTCGATTTTGCGCAAAAGATAGCCTGCGGCAATACCCGCGAACATAATACCAATGACAGTAAACATAGATAAAAAAAGATTATCGCGCTTGGACAGCTTTAACTATTTTAGTGAATGTAACAGGGATTACCATACCTTCTGCATTTGCTTTCCCTGTCAGTTTATTCTTGCCTTCCTGTATGAAAGTGAGTGAAACATAGGTTCCATCTACATAGAAATTGCATTTATAGGTATCGCTCTCTTTCTTGATTTCCTTCACGGTCATTTCCGTATCGCTGATCGTGAAAACTGCGGAAAGGTTTTCACCAGTTTTCTTGATCTGGCAAGTCCCTTTCTGATAACCGTAAGGAGCATCGGGAGCCGAAAAATTCCACGAACCAACAACCATGCCGAGAGTAAATTCCTGCGCATAAAGTGATAAACACATCATCATACAAAGAAGCGTAGTAAATACTTTTCCCATATTCGTCTTCATAATAAAATAGGATTAAATTAGACTTAGCGCTTCAAAGATAAGCATTATCGAATATAAATGAAGTAGTCAGGATAAGAATAAATAGAATAATGCATCTTTAGCAGAGTCCTACACGATCTCCTCCGACAAATTGTGGTCTCCCGTGATCTGGAATACAACCCGGAACAGGTTATCCTTTAAAGTCAAAATACGTTTTATGAATTCATCCGTTCTCATCTCTGTCACAAAAGAAGAGTGAGGACGGGGACAGTTACAAATTTTACGAACTTTTTCCCGAAGAAAAGCAGGACATACACGTATATTGTTCTTTTTCTTTATATTTGTAAAGTCAAAAATAACGATTTATTCATTTAGGAGATAAAACACAGATAATATAACATGAAGAAAACAATCCTATTCCTTCAGGCTGCAGTGGTCGGACTTCTGGCAGCCTGTAACCAACCGTCCGACGAGGAACAACTACGAGATGAAATTCAATATGTGAACCCATTTATCGGAACAGGCTTTCACGGGCATACCTTTCCCGGTGCTACCCGTCCGTTTGCTCTTGTACAGGTCAGCCCCGACACACATATCATGGGCTGGGATGCCAGTAGCGGATACCATTATGATGACAACCAAATATATGCTTTCAGCCATACACACTTATCAGGTACGGGTATCGGCGACTTGGGAGATGTGGCGATCCTACCTTTCTCCGGTGGTGACTCGATCAAACCGGTTGCGATTTTCAAGAAAGAGACGGAAAAAGCAACGCCAGGCTATTATGCAGTACGTCTCGACAATTTCGGAATTAATGTGGAGTTAACCAGTACGGACCGTGTCGGATTCCATAAATACACATACGATAATCCGAAGGACCGCCGTGTCCTTCTCGATCTCGGTCATGTGCTGCAACCGAACTGGGGACATAAGTTAGTAGGGAACGAATATCTTTTTGTAAACGATTCGACGGTGGAGGGGACTGTCAGGACGCAGGGATGGGCACATTTCCATTCTGTCTCTTACCGGATCACATTCTCGGAGCCGATCGAAACACTATACCAGTATATCGACGGAAATTTACGGAAAGATTCGCTGTTCTTGCGTCTCAACACACCAAACGATCTGAAATTCCATTACAAATTTGCGGAGAGCAACAAACCACTGTATGTAAAAGTGGCGATCTCTCCTGTCGATACGGACGGTGCAGAGAGAAACATGCTGGCCGAACTGCCGGGATGGGATTTCGATGCTACACGGGCTGAATCCGCACGTATCTGGAACAAAGCTTTAAACGATATCCGGATCGAAAGCTCCGATCCGAAAGTGATGGTGAACTTCTACACAGCTCTCTACCACACGATGATCGCACCTTATGCCTATCAGGATGTGGACGGGCGCTATTTAGGAATGGACAAGAAGGTGCACCGGGCGGAACCAGGTTATGTGAACTATTCTGTCTTCTCACTTTGGGATACTTTCCGCGCTTTGCATCCATTGATGACGATTATCCAACCAAAACGGGCTGCCGATTGGGGAAAAGTGCTCGTGCAAGGATATAAAGAAGGAGGAATCCTTCCGAAATGGCCGTTAGCTTCCAGCTATACAGGTTGCATGGTAGGTTATCCGGCAGTCTCTGTACTGGCAGATTTAGTGACTAAAGACCTGGCAGAAGGTGATCTGAACGTTTGGGCCGAAGCAGGCGCCCGTTCATCTGTCTACCGAAACGATCTGGCAGAGAAGTTCAAAGGAACACGTGAGTTGGATTTGATTACCCGCCACCCCTATTATAAGGAGAAATACGGCTTTGTCCCGGCCGACTCGGTTCCCGAATCTGTTTCCTGGGGATTAGAGATGGCCTACTATGACTGGTGTATTTCCCAAATCGCCGCTAAAGCAGGAAATACGAAACTGGCAAAAGAGTATGCGGTAAAGGCAGAATACTACAAACGCTACTTAGACCCGGAGACCAAGATGATGCGCGGGGTGATGGGTGACGGTTCTTTCCGTACACCGTTCAATCCCCGTTATTCTTCCCATATGAAGAGCGATTATACCGAAGGGAATGCCTTTCAATGGAGTTTCTTTGCACCTCATGATATGGACAACTTTATCTCCACGATCGGTGGTAAAAAAGAGCTGGAGACACGCTTGGACACATTATTCACCACCTCTTCCCAAGTTGATGGTGAAGAAGCCTCCGGAGATATCACCGGACTGATTGGCCAATATGCGCACGGCAACGAGCCGAGCCATCACATGGCTTATTTATATAACTGGACGGATTCTCCTTGGAAAGGGCAAGAGCGCCTGGATCAGATCATGCAAAATTTCTACACAAACGCGCCGGACGGTATCATTGGAAATGAGGACTGCGGACAGATGTCCGCCTGGTATGTAATGAGTGCGTTAGGCTTCTATCAGATCGCTCCGGGAATTCCGGTCTATACATTGGGTCGTCCGATGATCGACAAAGCGCTTATTCATGTAAAAGGCGGTATTTTCGAGATCTTGGTAAAAAACAACAGTGCAGCCAACAAATACATCAAAGAGGTTAAACTGAACGGCAAAATCCTCGACACCCTGTTCATCAGCCACACCGACATCATAAAAGGCGGCAAGCTGGAATTTATCATGACCGATCAACCGGTTAAATAAATTCATATAAAGAAACATAAAAACAAAGGGCGGATCAGTACACTGGTTCGCCCTTTATCTTATATTTGTCCTTAAACAATTAAATAAAAAAGCTATGTTACTCACAACAACTAACACGATTGAAGGAAAAGAAATCACCCAGTACTTCGGAATCGTATCCGGTGAAACAATCATCGGAGCAAATGTATTCAAAGATTTCTTCGCAGGCATCCGGGATATTGTCGGAGGACGCGCAGGTTCTTACGAAAGCGTATTACGCGAAGCAAAAGAAACCTCCTTAAAAGAAATGAGCGATCATGCGACACAACTGGGTGCAAACGCTGTAATCGCCATAGATCTGGACTACGAAACAGTTGGGGGAAGTGGAAGTATGCTAATGGTTACTGCCGCAGGGACTGCTGTACGCTATCAATAATCCCGAAAATGAAATATTCTTTGTAGTTGGAAAAAAGAATTACATAAAAAAACTAAACCATATTTTCTGCAATCAAACTCGCCATCCCAAAACACGATCTCTAAAGAATGGGCTGTCGGAAACGAAAAA